>RRZT010223387.1_pt1 | contig 31934 bp, 28 predicted proteins | sample 2165551 | NCBI WGS metagenome assembly RRZT01 (sample SAMN10456910, study PRJNA506462) | wastewater metagenome | biome: wastewater; feature: sludge; material: wastewater sludge; isolation source: wastewater sludge with Escherichia coli K12::gfp cells carrying plasmid... | place: USA: Moscow, Idaho...
CCATCGGAAGCCTCGGCGGACTCGGCATCGCCCTGCACACCCTCCCCACCGGCACCGCCTATGCGGTCTGGACGGCGACCGGAGCGTCGCTGACCGTCCTGTGGGCGATGATCACCGGCGCCGAGAAGGTGAGTGTGGCCAAGGTTCTGCTCCTCGCGGGCATCGTGACCTGCGTCGTCGGACTGAAGGTGCTGGCATGAGTGGCACCAAGCACGTCATCCCCCGCAGCCTCGCCTGGCCGGTGCTGCTGATCAGTGCCGTCCTCGAGGCCGTGTGGGCCAACGCCCTGTCAGCGAGCAAGAGCTTCTCCGAGCCGGTGCCCACCGTGATCTTCCTCGTCGCGACCATCGCCTCGCTCGTCGGCCTGTCGCTCGCCATGGCGCACATCCCGACCGGAACGGCCTATGCCGTCTGGACCAGCGTCGGCACGGTGCTGACCGTCGGGTACTCCGTGGCGATCGGCGCCGAGGGCATGTCCTGGCTCAAGGCACTGTTCCTCGCCGGCATCGTCGGCTGTGTGATCGGGCTCAAACAGCTCGACTCCAAGCAGCCAGACCCCGAGCCGCCTGCGGGCGAGGAGCCGTCCGGCTGAGCGCATCGGGTGCTAGGTTCACGGTTATGTTCATCGCTGTTCAGGTCGTCTACCTCGCGCTCTTCGTCGTCGGTGTGATCCGGAGCCGGGGCATCGCGCGGATCCTGCTCGCGGTCTGGGTCGGCGTCTCGGCGATCTCCACGGTGATCAACATCGTCGCCCCGCAACTGGTCGACGGAATCGGCATCTCCGGCTTCGCGATCATCAACTTCGTCGTCAACTTCATCGGCACCGTCCTGCTCGCGATCGCCCTGATCCTCGGGCGTCCCGGCTACCACGGTGAGGACGACCGGCCGCGCTACCCGGGAGCGCCGACGGTGTACGGGCAGCAGAACCACCCCGGCATCGCGCAGCCCGGTCAGTACGGGGACCAGCCCTACGGCTCCTACGAGCAGCCACGCTCCTTCGGCTCGGCGGGCGATCCGTACGGCGTCCCCGATGATCGAGGCGACGTCCGCCCCTGAAGCCCCGCGCCCACGGCCCCGCAGATCGATGCGGGGCCGTGTGTCTGCTGGCGACCATCCACACACCGGTCTGGGCCGTTGTGTCTGCTGGCGACCGTCCACGCACCGGCCGCGGCCGTCGAGATGCATGAGGCAACCAAAGCCCCGCAGAAACCCGAGCCTGAACGCGTCGACCTGCGCTCCATTGGCGGGCGGTGGTGGCCGCACCAGGTGTTCGACACGTGACGCAACCAAAGCCCCCCGCAGAGACCCGAACCTGACAGCGTCGACCCGCCCTCCATTTGCGGCGATGGTGGCCGCACCGGTGTTAGGCTGCCTCCATGCACCTGAACTCCGAATGGCTGAGCCTGCTGCCGACGATCCTCGCGGAGGTGCTGTTCGTGGCGCTCTTCATCGTCGCTGCCGTGCGCAGCCGTGGGGTGGCAAGGATCCTGCTCTCGATCTGGATCGTGACCTCGACCGTCGGCGCGATCCTCAGCATCTTGGCGCCCTACCTGTTTGGCAGCCTCGGGATCACAGGTCCCTCGTTCGTGTTGTGGCTCCTCGGCATGCTCAACGCCGTCCTGCTCGGCCTCGTGCTCATCATCGGCCGACCCGGTTACCGCGGCGAGGACGATCGGCGCAGCTACCCGGGCCAGCCCTATCCTCCCGCTGGCTACCCCGGAAACCCCGGCCAGGCTTACTGAGCGGAAGCCGCGTTACCACCACTGGACCGCGGGCCTGTACCCCGAGCTGACTCAACGGACGCTCCGGCACTTCGGGCGCGCCGACGGCATGCTCCCGGGCGTCAGGAGTGCGATTTGCGGGTGAGCGACTTGAGCACTTTTCCGGACTCGTTGGGGCTGGGAGTGCATTGTCTGCAGTGGATGCTGGGGCGGGGTCAACGAACCCGGAAAAGTGCTCATCGGAAGAACACTCCGGGAGCGGCGAGCCGCGGGGGATGCCGTGGTCACCAGGAGGCCAGCCGGGGAAGTCAACACCGTTGACCCGCGGAGCGGGCCTGGCCTGCGCCCCCTGAGGCAGAAGTCAACGGCCGTTGACTTGTTGTGGAAGCGGGTGGACCCTGAGGGCCATGCGAGCCATGATCATCAAGGAGTTCCGGGAGCTGGGACGTGACCGCCGCACGCTTGCGATGGCGGTGATGATGCCGATCGTCCTGCTGTTGCTCTTCGGGTACGCCGCGAACTTCCAGGTCGACGACATCTCCACGGCGGTCATCGGCGAGCACGCCCAGCAGGTCTCGGACACGCTGCCCGAACTGTTCGACGTGCGCGACGACGTCGAGGGCGACGACCCGGAGACCATGCTGCGCGAGAACCGCGTGGACGCCGTGGTCGACAGCTCGCAGCGGCCCGTGAAGGTCTATCTCGACGGCTCGGCACTGTTCGTCTCCCAGTCGGCGCAGCTCGCGATCGGCCGCAGCGGAGGGGCGCTCGAGTCGGAGGTGCTGTTCAACCCTGACCTCGAGACCTCCTGGGTGATCGTCCCGGCCATCATCGGGCTGGTCATGGCCCTGATCGGCACCATGATCACCTCGCTCGGACTGGTCCGGGAGAAGGAGTCCGGCACGCTCGAACAGTTGGCCGTGATGCCGATCCGGCCTTCGGCGGTCATCCTCGGCAAGATCGCCCCGTACTTCACGATCGCCCTGATCGACATCACGATCATCACCCTGCTTGGCATCTGGCTGTTCGGTGTCCCGTTCAACGGGCCGATCTGGGTGTTCGCGCTGGGCGCCGTCGCATTCCTGTGCGTCGTGCTCGGCCTCGGCATCCTCTCCTCGACGATCTCCTCGACCGCAGGCCAGGCCATGCAGACCGCCCTGTTCTTCATGCTCCCGCAGATCCTGCTTTCGGGCATGATCTTCCCACTCGAGGCCATGCCATGGGCGATCCGCTGGATCGGGCAACTGCTTCCGCTGACCTATTTCATCAACGTCTCGCACGGCGTCCTGCTCCGCGGTGCCGGGATCGCACAGGCATGGCCGAGCATCGTCGTCCTCGCGGCGATGGCCCTGTTCGTGCTGACCGCGTCGACGCTGCGTTTCCGTGCGATGATCGCGCCCCACAGAACCCGCGCCCGGAGTCCGCGGCACGCGAAGGCCGCCTGATGTTCGGGGCAGAAGACCTGACGGTCGTGCTTGACGGGGCGACCGCCCTCGACGGCGTCTCGATCCGGCTGCCTGCCGGGGCCGTGACGACGGTGGTCGGTGGCGACGGCGCCGGGAAGTCCACCCTGCTCCGCAGCCTCGCAGGGCTCGTGCGCCCAACCTCCGGGACCGTCACCGCGCCGAGCGGGAGGGGTCGCGCGCTGCTGCCCGCGACCGCGGGTTCCTGGGCGAACCTCACCGTCACGCAGAACCTCGACTTCGCCGCGCGGGTCGCGAAGGTGAAGGCCCCGGCCAGGATCACGGAGCTGATCGAGCGGGCCGACCTCACGGCCGCCCGGGATCGACTCGCCTCCCAGCTCTCCGGGGGCATGCGGCGCAAGCTCGGGGTGATCATGGCGCTGCTCGCACAGCCCGAGCTGCTCCTCCTCGACGAGCCCACCACCGGCGTCGATCCGGTCAGCAGGGTCGAGCTCTGGTCGCTGATCTCGCACGCTGCGGCCGAGGGAGCGGCCGTGCTGACGGCCACGACCTACCTGGACGAGGCGGAGCGGGCCGCAACGGTCACCGTCCTCCACGAGGGACGGGTGCTGCTCGCCGGTGCACCCGCAGAACTCATCGACGCGGCACCGGGTCGGTTCTGGATCGACGCCACCCCCTCGGAGGCACGTACCTGGCGGCGCGGGCGGCGCTTCCACCACTGGGCCGAGACGGCACCGCCCGGCGCCGCAACGATCCGCCCCGATCTGCACGACGTCGTGATCGCCGCCTCGCCCCGGTCGACACCCTCGACGGCCGAGAGCGGGCAGGCCAGGCCCGCGACCGGAGCGCCACCACTGGTGGAGGCCCGCTCCGCGGGGAAGCGGTTCGGCGACGTCGACGCCGTGTCCGGGGTCGACCTGGCCGTCCGGCCGGGGGAGATCGTTGGCCTGCTCGGCGCGAACGGGGCAGGCAAGACGACGCTGATGCGCTGTCTCCTCGGCATCGTCTCCCCGACATCCGGGACCACCGAACTCTTCGGCGAACCGCCCTCCCGCCGGAACCGCGCCAGGCTCGGCTATGTGCCGCAGGGCATGGGGCTCTACCGCGACCTGACCGTCGACGAGAACGCCGCCTTCTCGGCCGCCGCTTACGGGTCGACCCCTCCTGACCTCGACGACGACCGCCTGATCGAACAGGTTCCCCTCGGTGAGCAGCGGCGCGTCGCGTTCGACATCGCCACCGCGCACCGGCCCGAGCTCCTCATCCTCGACGAGCCGACCTCCGGCGTCTCCGCCACCGAGGCCGCCAGCCTGTGGGACTCGGTAGGCGCCCAGGCCGATCGGGGCGTCGGCGTGCTGGTGACCACCCACAACATGGGCGAGGCGGCCCAGTGTGACAGGCTCGTCCTCATGGTCGACGGTCTGGTCGCGGCACAGGGGTCGATGGCCGACATCCTGGGCGGTGCACAGGTCGTCATGGTCGAGACTGGCGACTGGCAGGCGGCCTTCGACCGGCTCTCGGCCGCCGGCCTCCCGGTCAGCCTGGCAGGCACGACCGCCCGGGTGCTCATCGACGACGAGCCTGCGGTGCGCGCGGCGCTCGGGGACCTGCAGGCACGGGTCGGCAGCGCCGCCGCCACCCTTGACGAGAGGATGGCGATGCTCCGATGAACGGCCGCACCGGGCGCAGGCCCGGCCCGACGACGACCCGCGACGACATCCTCGACGCCGCAACCGAGACGTTCCTGGACGGCAAGCTCGAACACGCCTCGATGCGCAGGATCGCCCAGCGCGCCGGGGTCGACCCCGCGCTGATCTACCGGTTCTTCGCCAGCAAGGACGCGCTTTTCGACGAGGTCGTGCGGCGCGAGTTCGGGGCGGTGATCCCCGTTGACCGGCCGGTGCGCGACGGTCGCGAGGTGATCACCCTCGCGCTCGACCTGTGGGAGAGCAGGCAGCGGCGGACCCTCGGGCTCGGCGCGATCCGCGCCGCGCTCAACAACGATCAGGCGGCTGCCCTGCTGCGTGAACTGCTCGGCAGGACGATCCTGCGCTGGGTGACGGCCTCGGCCCGCGACGACCACCACGACCTGCGCGTCGCGCTGATCGCCTCCCAGATCGTCGGCCTGGTCATCACCCGCCACCGGCTGCAGCTGCCGGGGGCGAAGAACGCCAGCCGGGCCGAACTCATCCGCGTCCTGGCCCCGGTGCTCGAGCACTATCTGCACGGCGACCTCGGGCTTCCCGGGCGCTGAAGCCGGGTAAGAGGTCTCTCATCTGAGCCTCATCGGCACTCAACACGCGGGCGACAAGCTTCTTCGGCATAGAAGAAGGAGTTACCCGATGTTCACTACGACCAGCCTCATCGCCATCGCAACCGACCTGATCGCCATCGCGATCCTCGCGATCCCGCTCTACTACCGACGCCACCGTCGCCGCGACCTGATGTTCGCGTTCCTGACGCTCAACGTCGGCGTGATGGTGGTCGCCGCCGCGTTGGGCTCCGCGGGAGCGGGCGCAGGACTCGGGCTGGGACTGTTCGGGGTGTTGTCGATCATCCGGCTCCGGTCCGACCCGATCAGCCAGGCTGAGGTGGCCTACTACTTCGGCGCCCTCGCACTCGGCCTCATCGGTGGCCTCGCCCCGGGAGCCTGGTGGGTGACGCCCACGTTCAGCGCGGTGCTGCTCGCCGTCATCGCCGTCGCCGACTCGCCCCACTTCACCCGCGGCAGCCGCTCGCTCGTCATGACGTTGGACGTCGCCATCCTCGACCGTGACGAGCTCGAGCGGGTCGTCGCCGAACGCGTGGGGGGCCAGGTGCGCCGACTCGACGTCCGTGAGCTCGACCTGGTCCGTGACCTGACGGTGCTCGAGGTCTGGTACCGACCGACCGGCCGTCCGCAGCCGTTCGGACCCCAGCAGACCTTCGCGCCGATGCAGCATCAGCCGATGCCTTCGCCGGTCCCCTCCCCGACGATGGCGATCCGATGAGCTGCGACAGGACCGTGCTTGCCGAGCTCGCCTCGCGCGTCGCGCCGATCAGCCTCGCCGAGACCACCGACCAGGCGGCTCTGCAGACCCGCATCGACAAGAAGTACCTGCTCCCCATCGGCCTGCTCGGCCACGTGCTCGACGACCTGGGCGCCGGGCTCAGGGCGTTGGAGATCGACGGCCTGCGGGTGTTCGGCTACGAGTCGGTCTACTTCGACACGCCTCGGCTCCAGTTCTACCGCGACCACGTGCAGGGCCGCAGGCTCCGGCACAAGGTGCGGACCCGCCGCTACGTCGACAGCGACCTCACCATGCTGGAGGTCAAGGAGAAGGGAGGACGGGGCGAGACGGTCAAGCACCGCACCGACTGGTCACCCACCGAGCTGTTCCGGCTCGGTTCGGGCGGCCGGATGTTCATCGACGACCTGCTCGACGGCGAACCCGACGCGGCCTCGCTGCGCCCCAGCCTGGTCAGCCGCTACTGGAGGGCGACCTTCGTGCACGCCGACGCGGGACTACGGCTCACCTGCGACGTCGATCTCGGCTTCGAGTCACGTCACACGACCACCTCGGTTCCGCAGGGGAGGGTGCTCGTGGAGACCAAGGCGGCGGGCACCCCGAGCGTGGCCGACCACATCCTGCACCGCTACGCCCAGCGCGACATCGCCGTCAGCAAGTACTGCGCAGGGATAGCGCTGACCCACGGTGCGCCTGCAAACCGGTGGCACCGCGTGCTGAACCGCTACCTGCGCCCCGTCGCGTGAGGGCCAGCTTCAGCTGAACAGCTGGACGATGAGCGGCGCGGCCGTCGTGCCGCCCGAGTCGCCGACCTCGACGAAGGCAGAGACCGCGTGGTTCTCGTTGTAGGCGATCATCCAGGCGTGCGTCTGCTGGGCGCCGGTCTTGCCCCACTCGGCGGTGCCCGACTTCGCGCCGGTCATGATCGACTGGAGAGACTTGCCTGTTCCGGAGTCGACGGTGGCCTTCATCATCGTCTGGAGCTGCTGGGCCTCCGCCGCGGCGAGGGGGGTCGCCGTCGAGGTGGCCTGCTTGCCCTCGACGAGCCAGGGGATCATCGTCTTGCCGGAGGCGACCGAACCGGCGACCGAGGCCATGGCGAGCGGCGACATGGTCACCTGGCCCTGGCCGATCATCGAGGCGGCCAGATCGATCGAGTTGCCGGGCTCGATGGTGCCGAAGTAGGACGTGAAGCCCGCGTCGTAGTCGGTGCCGACGCCGAGCGAACCGCCGGACGCCTTCAGGGACTCGCCCGTCACGGTGCCCGCGGCGCCGACGAAGGCGGTGTTGCAGGAGTACTTGAAGGCGTCGGTGAGGCTCACGGAGCCCAGCCCGTTGGACGGGTAGCCGGAGTAGTTGCCGAAGGTGTAGCTGCCGACCTTGAGGTTGGCCGGGCACTGCACCGTGGTCGAGGCCGTCGAGCCGGCTCGCAGCATCGCGAGCGCAGAGACGGCCTTGAAGGTGGAGCCTGGCGCGTACTTGCCGTAGGTGGCGTGCGGGAAGCTGCCCGCAGCCGGCGACTGGGCGGCCGCAAGGAGGCCGCCGGTCTTGACGTCGAGCACGACGAGCGTCGCGATGCCCGCCTGCCCGGTAAGCACCGACTCGGCCTTCGTCTGGAGATCGCGGTCGAGGCTGAGCGTGATCTCCTTGCCGATGCTCGGATCCTGCTGGGCGAGCACCTTCACCTGGGGCGCGGGCTCGACGCCCTTGCGGCCGACCAGTTCGATCCGTGCCCCGGGGACTCCGCGCAGGTCCTTGTCGTAGCGCGACTGCAGCCCGCTCAGCCCGACCCGGTCGATGGAGGACAGCTCGCCCTTCGACTCGTCGATCATCTTCTGGGTCGGCTGGCCGACCGTGCCGAGCAGCGGTGCCGCGAAGGTGTCGGTTGGGCCGACGACGGCGCTCACCTCGTTGACGTGTGCCCCCTTGATGTCGACCACCGCGGCGGGGATGGCCTCCTGGCGGACGGTCGCGCCCACCACGAACGCCTTCGGGCCGTTGTCTGCGACCTTCTTCTGGAAGGCGGGCTCGTCGATCTTCAGGGCGGTGGCGAGCGCCTTCGCGGCGCCTGCCCATTCGGCCTCCGGGATCGACGCCTTGTCGAGGCCGACCTCGAAGAGGGAACGTTCCTCGACGATGGCGAGCCCGGTGTTGTCGTTGATGGAGCCGCGCTTGGCCTCCTGCTGGATGTGCCGCAGGCGCGTCTGCTCGGTCAGCTCGGGATGGACGGCGCTCGGCGCCCAGGCGAAGCTCCACTTGTCGTCGGCGTAGGTGAACTTCGCCTCCGTCGTGTAGGTCCACCCGTGCATGCCGAACTTGTAGGTGTAGTTCAGCTTCGCGACGGCCTCGTTCTCCCCGTAGGTGACGGCGTCGCTCTTGACCTCGGGATAGATGTCGTCCATCCCGGCGAAGATGGTGGTGAAGTCCTCCTGTGCGGCCTTCGCGTCGGCGACGTTGGCCAGCTTCGAGAGGTCCTTCGCGTTGAGCGCGTCGACGACCTGCTTCAGGTCGGCGTCGACCGGCGGCAGATCGGTTTTCGGTGAAACGGACGGCGATGGTGTCGGCGCGTCACCGTCTGGGGTGCAGCCCACCACGAGCAGTGTCGCGGCGAAGATTGCGGCCAGAATCCGTCGCATGGAAGCCTCCTCAGGTCCTGCGCAACAGGGTACCCGCCAGCCCTGACGGCCCCGCGGAGAGGCTCGGCGGGATTGGTGAACCCAGTTCTGAAAGGTATTCTGGATCGGGTCATCGACGTTGGCCCTGAAGGGTACCGGTGGCAGACACCCCGTTATCCCCGCCCTGACAGGAGCAATCCTTGTTCACGTCTGCCCTTCTGACGACGAACGTCTCGCTGAATGTGTGGCTGATCACCATCGTGGTGATCGGAGGCCTTCTCGCGTTCGACTTCTTCTTCCATGTGCGCAAGGCGCACGAGCCGACCCTGCGCGAGGCCGCCATCTGGTCGGGCATCTACGTCGGTCTCGCGATCGTCTTCGGCATCGGCTTGTGGGTCGTCGGCGGCCACGGCATGGGCGTCGACTACTTCCAGGGCTACATCCTCGAGAAGGCCCTCTCCGTCGACAACCTCTTCGTGTTCGTCGTGATCATGTCGAGCTTCGCCGTGCCCCGTGCCGACCAGCAGAAGGTGCTGCTCTTCGGCATCGTCTTCGCGCTGTTCGCCCGCGCCGGGTTCATCTTCCTCGGCATGGCCATCATCGACAACTTCACGTGGGCCTTCTACGTGTTCGGCCTGATCCTGATCATCACGGCCGGCCGCCTGCTCGCCCCGGAGAAGGAAGACGACGACGAGGCGAACAACTTCGTCATCAAGCTCGCGAAGCGCTTCCTCCGCACCACCGACCACTACGACGGCGACAAGCTGTTCACGGTCGAGAACGGCAAGCGCGTCCTCACCCCGATGCTGCTGGTCATGATCGCCATCGGCGGCACCGACATCCTCTTCGCGCTCGACTCCATCCCCGCCATCTACGGCGTCACAGACAACGTGTACATCGTGTTCACCGCGACGGCGTTCTCGCTGATGGGCCTGCGCCAGCTGTTCTTCCTGATCGACGGCCTCCTCGACCGCCTGATCTACCTCAAGTACGGCCTTGCCATCATCCTCGGCTTCATCGGCGTCAAGCTGATCCTCGAGGCCATGCACACCAACCAGTTCTCGTGGATCAACGGCGGCGAGCCGATCAACGTCTACACCTTCGACCCGTACACCTCGCTCGGTGTCATCGTCGGTGTGCTCGCGATCACCGTCATCGCCTCGCTCGTCTCGCCGAAGGGCAAGATGCTCTCCGCGGTCAAGACGCTGCACCGTCACGCGCACGCCTACAACAACGTGGAGTACCACGGCGAGGCGGCCGACCGTGAGCACCACTACGAGAAGATGGAGGCCGCGGAGACGGCGCTGATGAAGTTCGACGAGAAGAAGATCTCCGAGCTCATGGACGAGACGGGCACGACCTGGGAGGTCGAGCAGGCCCGCCGCGCCCACAAGGAGTCCGTCGAGAGTAACGACTGATCCATGGGGGTCATCTCCGCCGTCCGGCGGCTCTGGCGGCACGCGCCCTTCCGGCGCCTGCTGACGCTGCGCGTCCTCAGCCAGGCCGCCGACGGCACCCTCCAGGTGGGGATGGCCTCCTACATCCTCTTCTCACCCCAGTCTCAACCCGACGCCTGGGCCATCGCGGGAGTGCTCGCGCTGACGCTGCTGCCGTTCACCGTCATCGGGCCGTTCGTCTCGCCGCTGCTTGACCGGTGGTCGAGGCGCGACGTCGCCCTGTACTCGGACATCGCCCGCGCGGTGCTTGCGACGATCATCGGCGTGATCATCTTCTCCGGGCTCACCACCGGAGCCTGGGCCATCGTGCTCTTCGGGGCGCTGCTGGTCGCGATGAGCATCAACCGCTTCATGCTGGCCGGCCTCTCCGCGGGGCTGCAGCACACCGTCGAGCGGGACGAGTTTCTGACGGCGTCCTCGATCGTCCCGACGGTCGGACCGCTCGGAGTCGTGCTCGGTGCCGTGATCGGCTTCGCCGTCCGGTTCGGCTTCGGCGACCTGCTCGGCGCGGACAAGGCCAACTCGCTCGTCTTCCTGATCGCCGCCGCCGGCTTCGTCGGCTCGGTGCTGATCTGCCGCGGGTTCTCCCGCGACGCGCTCGGCCCCTCTGCAGACGAGGCGGACGAGGCGGAGCCGACCGGTGCCCGAGACGTCGCGCGCGGCCTCGCTGAGGCTGGCCGTCACCTTCGCACCCGGCCGACGGCGATCGTCGCGCTGGCGCTGATGGCCGTGACCAGGCTGCTGTTCGGCCTGCTGAGCGTCGCCGTCATCCTCGCCGCCCGGCACCTGTGGCACCCGGTCAGCGATCCTGACGCGGCCCTCGCGGACCTCAGCATCTGGGGCGTGGCCACCGGCGCGGGCTTCATCCTCGCCGCGCCGCTCGTGCCCGTGCTCGCCCGACGCTTCGGCCTCGGCCGAACCGCCGTCGGCCTGCAGATCGGCGCTTCGGTGGTGTCGCTCGTGTCGGCCTTCACGACCTGGAAGCTCGGCCTGTTCGTGATCAGCTTCCTGATCGGGCTCGCGGTGCAGTCGTTCAAGATCTGCGTCGACACCATCGTCCAGGCGCACGTCGACGACCAGTACAAGGGTCGCGTCTTCACCTTCTACGACATGGCCTTCAACGGGGCCTTCGTCCTCGCGGGCGTCGTGGCGGCCTTCGTGCTTCCTGCCTCCGGCCTGTCGGTCGCGGCCTTCATCGGCATCGCTGTCGCCTACGCGGCCTGCGCCGTCGCCATGGCATCGGCCCGCCGTCGCCTCGGGGCCTCGACGTTCGAGGCGGGGACCGAGAGCCTCACCGCCCCTGCCGGGGCAGGAGACTCCCCACTGCCGGCCTGATCAGCAGCCGGTTCCGTGCACAGATCTATGGTGAGCGAGACTCGTGCCACTATAGGCACCGATCGCGCTCACCGTAGGTTTCTGCACGCCAGGCTCAGTCGCCGACGCCCTCCTCGAGCGCGATCAGCACGAGGCCGACCCGGTCGCGCGCGTCCAGCTTGCTGAGCAGGCGGCCGATGTGAGTCTTCACTGTGCCCTCTGCCATGTAGAGGCGCTGCGAGATCTCCTGGTTGTTCGCGCCCCGCGCGACCTCCTCCAGCACCTCACGCTCCCGCTCGGTGAGCGCCTCCAGTCGCTTGCCCCGCTCCTGCGTCGCCTTCGGCAGCAGGTCGGCGAAGTGGGTCAGCAGCCGCTTGGTGGTCGACGGCGCGACCACCGCGTCGCCGGCCGCGACCGAGCGGATCGCGCCGAGCAGCTCGTCGGGGAGGGCGTCCTTCAACAGGAACCCGCTTGCGCCGTTGCGCAGCGCGGCGAAGACGTACTCGTCGAGGTCGAAGGTGGTCAGCACCAGGACCTTCGTGTCGATGCCCAGTTCGGCGATCATGCGGGTGGCCTCCGTGCCGTCCATCACAGGCATCCGGATGTCCATCAACACGACGTCGACCGGCCGCGTCTTCACGACGGCGACGGCGTCGCGGCCGTTGTCGACCTCGCCGACCGTCTCCATGTCGTCCGCGGAGTCGATCAACATGCGGAACCCGCTGCGCACCAGCGACTGGTCGTCCGCCAGCAACACCTTGATCATCGTGAGGCCTCCTTCAGCCAGCTCTTACCCAGGCGGCTCGGCATCGGAAGCTGAGCCTTGACTTCGTATCCGCCGCCGGCGCGCGGCCCTGCGTGCAGGGTGCCACCCATCGCGGCGACGCGCTCCCGCATGCCTGCGAGCCCGGAGCCCCGCCCGTCGCAGTTCGACAGGGCGCCGATGCCGTCGTCGCGCACCACGATATCGATCTCGTCTGCGAGATACCGGACGCTCACGGTGGCGGTGGCGGTCGGGCCGGCGTGCTTGAGGAAGTTGGTGGTCGCCTCCTGCACGATGCGGTAGGCCGTCAGGCCGAGCGACTCGGGGACGATCGGCGTCTCGCCTGCGATGTCGAGGCTGATTCGGTCGTCGGCGGCCGCGACCAGCTCGGGGATCTGGCTGAGGGTCGGGGCGGGGCCGAACCGTGGGCTCTCCGTGTCGCCGCGCATCAGGGCAACGATCCGACGTACCTCGTCGATCGACTTGCGACCGGTGTCGGCGATGACGCCGAGCGCCTGCGTCGCAGCCTCCGGCCGCTTCGCGGTCAGCGCCTTCGCGCCCTCGGCCTGGACGACGATCACCGAGAGGGAGTGGGCGAGCACGTCGTGCAGCTCCTGCGCGACCTCCGCACGTGCGCGGCCCATCGCCAACTGCGACTCCTGCTCGCTCTGCCGCTGCGCTGCGGTGAACCGTTCCGTGACGATCTCCCGGTCGAGGGTCGCGTTGAGAACCCGCTCGCGCATGTAGCGGCCGCTGAGATAGGCGAGCGCCACGACCGCCGCGCACAGCAGCACCAGCACCGAGGTGCCGAGGAACCGGTAGTCGGCCGCGAGGTCCCTCGTCCAGGAGATGGGGCCGGCGAGCGAGCCGACGATGCCGAAGGGGATCACGGGGAGCAGGCCGGAGATGCGCCGGTAGCGCCCGACGCTGTAGACGACGATGGGTACGCAGAGCAGCGCGGGCATGGGGGCGGTGAGCATGAACACCATGCCTGCGCCGGCGACGGTGACCACGCCGAGCGAGACGAGGGGGGCGATGCGGCGCAGGATCAGCGCCGCGCACATCAGCAGCGACCACCAGCTTGCGGCCGTCATGTAGCCCTGTTCGGGGATGAATGCGACGGGGGTGAGGGTCGCGACGGCCATGACGCCTGCGAGGGCGGCGTCATGCAGCAGGGTGCGGCTCTCCCGCGACCAGCGAGTCTCCTTCATGATGGCGTCAGCCTAGCCCCGGGTCCCCGTGGCGCGGCGTCGAGCCGATGCCCGCCGGTCGTCGAACGACCAAGCACGAGGACACCGTCGCCAACCTGATCCACCCACAGGGATACCACCCATCACTCGTTGCACTGGTCCGAGACTAGGTGGGTTTCCCTGATCACCCGGTCAGACCCGGGGCAACCATTGACCAGATGTTGTGCACCAAAGTCTGATCCTTCGCGCCCCGCCTTCCGCATCGACCTTCCCGTCTCCTAGATTGCAGGCATGATCCGCAAACTGTTCTGGTGCATGACGTTGTTGACGCTGGTCTTCACGGCGACCAGCCTTGTCGATCGCAGCAAGGCCTCCCGCCGTCGCGAGCTGTGGTCCGAGGCGACCGACTGACCTTCAGTCGACCCGAAGACGGCGCCCGGCACCACGTCCGAGACGCCCCGATCCGACGATGAGCCTGTCTCGGCAGTCCCGCCGAGGCGCGCGCGCGAAAACGGCCGCCCCCATGGGGAGCGGCCGTTCGTCGTTATCCGGGTCAGTAGCCCAGCATCTCCTTGCGGACCGGCAGCCACGCGATCGCGTCGCGGACGGCGTCCTGCTCGGAGAGCTGTGCCTCCCAGCCGAGGATGTCCTTCGCCTTGGACGAGACGGTGTAAACGCCGGCCACGTCGCCCGGGCGGGCGGGGCCGAACTGCACCTTCAGCGGGTCGCCGCTGATCGCCTCGAAGGATGCGGCGAGTTCCTTGACGGTGACGCCGTTGCCGGTGCCGATGTTGAACACCTGGTAGTGGTCCTCGGCGGTCGCCTTGTCGAAGCCCTCGAGCGCCGCGACATGTGCGCGGGCCAGGTCCCAGACGTGGATGAAGTCACGGATGCCCGAGCCGTCGCGGGTCGGCCAGTCGACGCCGGTGACCGTGAAGGTCTCGCCCTTCGACCAGGCCTCGAGCAGCTTGGCGAGCACGTGGGTGGGGTGCTCGAGCTGCTGGCCGGAGCGCAGCTTCGGGTCGGTGCCGATCGGGTTGAAGTAGCGAAGCGACAGGACGCGCACGTCGGAGGCCTTCGTGAAGTCCTCGAGGACCATCTCGGACATGAACTTGGTGCGCGCGTAGGGGGAGCCGGGGCTCAGCGGCGACTGCTCGGTGACCACGAAGTTCTCGTCGGGGGCGTAGATCGACGCGGAGGAGGAGAACAGGAAGCGCTCAACGCCGTTGCGCTTCAGGCCCTCGAGCAGTGTCACCGTCTTGGCGACGTTGTTCTCGTAGTAGCCGAGCGGGTCCTCGACCGACTCGGGGACGACGATCTTCGCGGCGCAGTGCACGACCGCGTCGAACTTCTGCTCGGTGAAAATCCTGTCCAGCAGGGCCCCGTCGGCGATGTCGCCCTCGTACAGCTTGCGATCACCGATGAACTCGCGACGGCCCGTGGAGAAGTCGTCGAGAATGACGACCTGGTGTCCCGCATCCTGGCAGGCAGACGCGACGGTGCTACCGATGTAGCCGGCGCCGCCCGTGATCAAGATGAGCATGTGCATCCTTCCTGAGGTTGAGACACCATCCTAGAACCGGTGACACCCGACTTCGCAGCGGTGCGCGGTCCGTGCGAGCGCGCATGGCAAGCTGGGACGGGACCGAGCAGGGAGGCACCCATGGACGCGCGCATCGATCACCTCGTCACGGCCGGGAACTCGGACCCGGACGGGCCCCCGGTGCACAAGAACAACGTGTGGATCGTCGGCGACGACCGCGAGGTGATCGTGATCGATCCCGCACACGACGCCGAGGCGGTGGCGGAGGCGGTGGGGAACCGGAAGGTCAGCCAGATCCTGCTCACCCACGGCCACTGGGACCACGTCCGCGCGGTGATCGACTTCGCCCGCCTCGTCGACGCCCCGTTCCTGCTCAACCCGGCCGATGCGTTCCTGTGGGAGCAGAGCCACCCAGGGGTTGGGTTCGGGCCGTTGGCGGACGGCCAGGTCTTCGAGGCCGGGGGAGCGAGGCTCGAGGCGCGCCACACCCCTGGCCACACGCCGGGCTCGACAGTGTTCGTAGGCCCCGAGCTCGGCGCGGTCTTCAGCGGAGACACCCTCTTCGAGGGCGGTCCCGGCGCGACGCGCTGGGACTACTCCGACTTCCCGCGGATCGTCGAGTCAATCCGGTCGCGCCTGCTCACCCTCCCGCCGGAGACCGTCGTCAACACCGGGCACGGCCCGTCGACCACCATCGGCGCGGAGGCGCCGCACCTCGACGAGTGGATCGCCCGGGGCTGGTAGTCGCGGGCGGTCGACGGCGCGGGCACAAACCTACGGTGAGCGGGTTTCGTGCCAATGGAGGCACGAACCGCGCTCCTTGTAGACCTGTGCCCGGGCCGAGGCTGGCGTCCCGCCTGAACGGCGCGCCGGCCGCCTCACGTGTCAGCCGACGGGGTGGTTCTCGACGGCGAGCGCCTCGAGCACCCGCGACATCAGGCGCAGGTTCGATCCGTCGGCCGTCAGCAGCGGGGAGAAGAACAGGGCCTCGCACAGGCGCAGCAGGTCGCGGGTGTCCATCGCGAAGGTGCAGTTGGCCTGCGCCGCGCCGCGATCGACGACCTCCACCAGCAGCGGCCAGGTCTCCTCACGGGCGAGGGCGAGCCGCTCACTGAGCGCAGGCTCGCGGCTGGCCCGGAGCTGGAGCTCGACCATGGTCCGCTGACGCTCGGGGCTGAACGCGCCGGCACTGAACAGCCTGCCGAGCAGCTCGCCGATGTCAGTGTCCTTCGTTGCGGAGGCCAACGCGGTGCGACAGGCCTCGACATACTCATCTGCGATGTAGCGGGCGACCGCTGCGCAGACGTCGTCCTTGGTGTCGAAGTTGGAGTAGAAGGCTCCGCGGGTGAAGCCTGCCGCCTCGCAGAGCTGCTCGACCGACGTGGCGTCGATGCCGTTGCGGCCGAACTCCTCGAGCGCCGCTTCGACGATCTTCGCCCGCGTCGCTCGCCGTCGAGCCGTCTCGCGCACCGTCCGGACCATGCCACCCTCCAAGAGATTTGATGCGCCAGTGTATCGGATACATGATTGGCTTGGATACATCACTGTATTCGTTTAGCCTTGGACTGAAATCAGTGCATCACCGGGAGGATCCGACCCGCATGTCAGCATGGCTCTACGCCCTCGGGCGCTGGTGTTACCGACGCAGGAAGACCGTCATCGGTATCTGGCTTGCGCTCCTGATCGGTCTCGGCGGCGCGGCAGTCGCCTTCATGGGCTCGTTCAACAATGCCTTCGAGATCCCCGCCTCCCGCTCGCAGGAGGCGCTCGATCGCCTGCGAATGACCTTCCCCGAGGGAGCCGCCCTCTCGGCCATGGCAATCGTCGTCGCACCCGACGGGCAGGACATCGAGGAGTTCCGCCCCGAGGTGGAGGACGCGATCGCCGAGTTCGACGATCTCGACATGGTGTTGGCGGCCACGTCCCCGTGGAACGAGTACGTGAGCGGGCTCATCTCCGACTCGGGGGAGGCGGCCATCGTGCAGCTCTCCCTCGACTTCGAGGAGACGCCGACCATGGACGACCTCGCCCCGCTGACGCAGGTCGCTGAGGACCTCGAGGAGCGGTTGCCGGAAGGCGCGCAGGTCAGCATGGGCGGTGAGGCCTACAACATCGAACTGCCTGCCCTCACCATCATCGAGGCGATCGGCCTGGTGGTCGCGCTGATCGTGCTCGCCGTGCTGCTCGGATCGCTCGTCGCCGCGGGACTGCCTCTCCTGACGGCGATCACCGGCGTCGGCATCGCCATGGCGCTCATGCTGCTGATGACGCGGCTGTTCGACATCAACTCCACGACGCCGCTGCTCTCGGTGATGCTCGGGCTCGCCGTCGGCATCGACTACGCGCTGTTCATCCTGTCGCGCCACCGTGACCAGCTCCGCGACGGGCTCGACCCCGAGGAGTCCGCGGGCCGCGCAGTCGGTACGTCGGGCTCGGCGGTCGTCTTCGCCGGCCTGACCGTGTTCATCGCCCTGATCGGGCTCGGCGTTGCCAACATCCCGTTCCTGACGGTGATGGGCCTCTTCGCGGCGATCACCGTCGCCTTGGCCGTCATCATCGCGCTCACCTTCCTGCCCGCCCTGATGGGCCTGCTCGGCGAGCGGATGCGTCCTAAGCCCCGCAAGCCGCGCAAGGCCAGGGCCGACTCCGAGGAGGGCGAGCAGAAGAAGGAACGCAAGGGCATCTTCGCCTGGTGGGTGGGGGTCACCACTACCCACCCCATCATCACGATCGTGGTCGTCGTCACCGCGCTCGTCGGGCTGACCATCCCGACGGTCGGCCTCCAGGTCGCGCTGCCCAACGCCGGCCAGCAGCACCAGGGCACCCCTGCGCGGGTCGCCTACGACCTCCTGGCCGAGGAGTTCGGGCCAGGCATGAACGGCCCGATCATCGTCACGGCCGACATCATCGGCTCGACCGATCCGCTCGGGCTGCTCGAGTCGCTGAAGTCCGACATCGAGGAGATGCCGGGCGTTGCCATGGTCCCCGTCGCGGTGCCCAACCCCAACGCCGACACGGGCATGATCCAGCTCACGCCGACCACGGGCCCTGACGATCCCGCCACAGCCGACCTCGTGCGCGCGCTCAACGACAAGCACGACGAGTGGGTCGAGAAGTATGGCGTGTCGACCAACGTCACCGGCTCGACCCCGATCCAGATCGACGTCTCGGAGCGGCTCACCGCGGCCCTGCTGCCGTTCGGCCTGCTGGTCGTCGGGTTGTCGCTCGTGCTGCTCGCCGCCGTGTTCAGATCGGTGTGGGTGCCGGTGAAGGCGACGCTCGGCTATCTGCTCAGCGTCGGCTCCGCCTTCGGCGTGACGACGCTGGTGTTCAACTACGGCTGGTTCAAGGAGATTGCGAACCTGGAGAAGCCGATGCCGGTGATCTCCTTCCTTCCGATCCTGCTGATGGGCATCCTCTTCGGGCTCGCGATGGACTACGAGGTGTTCCTGGTCAGCCGGATCCGTGAGGAGTACGTGCACGGGAAGTCGCCGGTCGAGGCGATCCGCACCGGCTTCGTCGCCTCCGGCCCCGTCGTTGCCGCCGCAGCCATCATCATGTTCACCGTGTTCGCGTTCTTCGTTCCGGAGGGGATGGGCGCCATCAAGGCCATCGCCCTAGCCCTCGCGGTCGGCGTCGCCGTCGACGCGTTCCTGGTGCGGATGACGCTGGTTCCCGCCGTCATGACGCTGCTCGGCGAGCGTGCCTGGTGGCTGCCGCGTTGGCTCGACAAGCTGCTGCCGACGTTCGACGTTGAGGGCGAGGTCCTGACCAGGGAGGTGTCGCTGCGTGACTGGCCGGGCGATGACTCGGTGGTCTTCGCCGACGGACTCGAGGTCGAGGACGTGGTCGCGCCCATCAACCTGCGGCTCGTTCCGGGCAACGTCGTCGGTCTCGTCGGTCCCATCGGGGCCCGCACCGGCACGGCGCTCGCGCTGTCCGGCCGACTCGAGACCACCGGAGGAAAGGCCCGCGTCGCAGGCGCCCTCCTCCCCGAGGGCGCGAGCCGGGTCCGCCGCCGCGTCAGCTACGTCGACCTCGCGACGGTCGACGACCCCGTCGCCGCCCTGCGCGCCACGCAGGCGGGCACCGTCGTGTTCGTCGACACCATCGAACGGGTCGACACCGACGAGGCCCGCGAGGCCCTCGACGACCTCATCGCCCGCACCACCGGCTCCGGCGCCGTTGTCCTGTGCGCCGTCAGCGAGGAGCACCTGGGCAGCTTCCAGGTGGACGGCGTCTACGCCGCCCCGACCTTCGAGGAGAGCAACGCATGAACCCCACAGCAAGCCCCCGCCGCAAGTTCGGGTGGGCCAGCCTCGTGGCCCTCGCCCTTGTCCCGCTGCTCGCCGTCGCCGCGCTGATCGGCCTCGCCTGGTCGTCCGAGTCGGACGTCAAGGCCGCCGTGGTCAACCTCGACGAGGCGGTCACGGTCGAGGGACAGCTGGTGCCCTTGGGTCGCCAGCTGGCGGCAGCCATGATCGACAAGGACGGAGAGAACATCTCCTGGACCCTCGCTGATGCGCCGAGCGCCGCCGCGGGGCTCAAGTCCGGCCAGTACTCCGCCGTCGTCACCATCCCGAAGGGCTTCTCGGCCGCGGCCACCTCCTTCTCGGCCAACGACGCCGCCACCGCCGAGCAGGCGACGATCAACGTCCAGGTCAGCGACAACTCGCCGGTGACCGATGCCCAACTGGCCCAGCAGATCTCCAACATCGCGGTCGACACCATCAACTCGACCCTCACCGGCTCCTACCTGGACGGCATCTACGTCGGGTTCAACACCGTCGGTGACCAGTTCAGCACCATCGTCGACGGAGCCAACCAGCTCAGCGACGGGTCCGGGCAGCTCGCCGAGGGGACGAAGGAGGCCACCCAGGGCGCGACGCAGCTGAGCGACGGCATGGCCAAGCTCAAGGAGAACGGCCCCAAGCTGGCCGAGGGCGGAACCCAACTCGTCGACGGGATCACGGAACTCAAGGCAGGCACCTCGGAACTGGCATCGGGTACGGCGGAGTTGCGCACCGGCGTGTCGCAGCTGAACACCGGCGCCGACCAGTTGGCAGACGGCGTTCAGCAGTTCGCCGACCAGACGCCTCAGCTCGTCGCGGGCGTCGGCCAACTCGCCGACGGTGCCGACCAGTTGCTCAGCCAGGTGCCGGCCTTCGCGGACGGCGCCGCCCAAGCCATTGGCGGAGTGAGCCAGGTCAAGGGTGGGATCGACCAGTTCATCGCAAGGGTCCAGGCACCCGCAGAGGGTCAGGACCTCGGGGGACTGGACCAGCTCACCAAGGGGGCCGAGGGTCTCCGAGACGGCATCGCGGGCGTTGACAAGGCGATGCAGGGATACGCGAGCGGCACAACCCCGCTCCCAGGTGAGGCCGCGGGAGGCGGAGCTGCCGTCGCGCAGGGCGTCATCGCCGAGTTCTCGTGCCCAGAGCAGAAACCAGACGACATCTGCGACGCCATGCGGGCCGGCTTCGAGGCAGGTGCACAGGCTACGGGTGACGTCGCCTTCGCGGAGGGCTTCAAGGCCGGGACGGGCACAGCGAGCGCTGCCATCAACACCGAGCGGAACGGCGTGACGCTCCTCGGCGGAGCAGAGCAGCTCGCCGCCGGGGTCGGGACCCTCGAGACCGCCATCGCCAAGGAGGCCGAGACGCAGAAGGGCGAGCTCGTGGCGGGCCTGCAGGAGCTGCGGACGGGCGTCGAGAAACTCGAGACGCAGGCGGCCCCGCTCGTCGAGGGCGCACCCGCCCTCGCGGACGGCGCCACCCAGCTGCTCGACGGCGTCAACCAGTTCAACGACCAGATCACCGCGCTTCCTGCCGGCGTGAACCAGCTCTCCACTGGCGCCCGGCAGCTGGCCGACGGCGTCAGCGAGCTCAACTCCGGCGTCGGTGAACTGGCCGACGGCACCGTCGAGCTGGACTCCGGTGTCGGGGAACTGCGTGTAGGCGCCCAGACCTACGTCGACGGCGTCGGACAGTACGTCGAAGGCGTGGGGACCGCCGCCGACGGCACCTTGGAGCTCACCGACGGGCTGGTGGAACTCTCGGCCGGCGTCGACAAGCTCGATGACGGCGTCAGCACCTTCGCCTCGGAACTGTCGAAGGGTGCCGACCAGGTGCCGACCTACTCGCAGGACGACCGCGAGAAGCTGTCGAAGGTCGTCTCCTCGCCGATCGAGCGCTCTGACTCGCTGATCTCGTCCGGCCAGATCCCGCTGGTGTCGCTGCTGCTGGTTGCCGGACTGTGGCTCGGCGCCCTCGCGAGCTTCATCTTCGCCCACCCCGTCCCGCGCGACATCGTCACCTCGCGGGCCTCGAGCCTCGCGATGTGGGCGCGGACGGTGTGGCTGCCCGCGGCGATCGTCGCAGGCCAGGGCCTCCTGCTCGGCCTCGTCGGGGGCATCGTGCTTGACCTCGGGGTCGGCCAGACCATCGCGTTGATGGCGCTGCTCGTGGCTTTTGCCGCGTCGTTCGTCCTGGCCAACCACGCGCTTGCGGGCTGGCTCGGAAATGTCGGTCGCGGGATCTCCATGCTCCTGCTCGTGGTCACCGTCGCGCTCGGCCTCTCGTCCGCGCTCGGCTGGCTCGCCCCGATCGGCGTGGTGTCGCCACTGCAGAACGGGTTCACCCTCGTGCGCACCTGGCTGGCGGGCGGAAGCGGTGAGGTCGGCATCGCGACGGTGTCGGTGCTGATGTTCGTGATCGCTGCGACAGCGTCGTATCTGGCGATCGCGCTTCGCCGCAGGATCACGGCCGACCAGTTCCGCCGCGCCGTCACGACGGCCGCTTAGGCGACGCAACACCCCTGGAAGGGACCCCATCGGCTGATTTAATGGCCGGGAATGACTGTTCCACTCCAGGGGGTGTTGATGTCGCACGGAGCGTTCGATCTGGACGACGAGGCGGTGCCTGCCGCGTCCTTCGCTGAAGGCGACGAGGTCGAGGCGGTCGAGGAGATCGCGCCTGCGCCGCCGCGTCGTTCCGCCGAGCCCGCCGCCGAGGAAGAGGACCCCCTCGCCGCTCCGGCCTACTCCTCCGGGCAGACCGAGGAGCCCGAGGAAGAGGATGAGGGCGACGGCGGTTTCTCCGACGAGGACCGGCTCGTCCGCGTCTGGCTCGAGGACGGCCGACTGGTGAAGAACCGGATCAGCCCGGTCTGGTTCACCAAACTCGGCCCGAAGGACAGCCTGCAGAACCACTTCCGCGAGGCCCTGATGATGGCGAGCCTCGACCGGGCGGCGCAGGAGCGTGATGCCGAACAGTCGGAACCGGCTGGTCCGATGGAGGACCTGGCCGCGCTCCCAGACGAGGTGCGCGCCATCTTCGAGTCGCTACCGTTCACCCTCGACACGATCGAGGCTGTCGGGGCGGTGGCAGAAGAGTTGGGCCAGCAGTACGAGGCGGCGGTCGAGGCAGAGCAGAGCGCATGGGCGCCGCGGAGTTTCTCCGGTCGCTCCCAGGGCGTCACGGTCACCGTCGACGAGTGGGGAAACACGTCGGAGGTCGACTTCGACGAGCAGTGGCTCGACCAGGCCCAGGTCGGCTCCCTCGTCACCCACGTCCAGCACGCTGCCGATCGCGCGCATGAGAAGTACGTGCCCAGGCAGCCGAACGAGGCCCTCGAAAGCCTCGACCAGGAGCAGAGGCTCCTCTCGACAGTCTTGACAGCAATCCTTAACCCGAGGAAGGACCAGCGATGAACGACGCCGAATCGGCATGGGAAGAACTTCAACGCCGAGCCGCGGAGAGCACCTTCAGCGGCATCCGCGCAGACAGCGACGACGAGGTGGATCCGAACGCGCTGCGTGAGGCGGCCATCCAGCCGAACGCCTCCGGATCCAAGGGCGGCAACAAGGGCGGCCAGGGAGGCATGATGCCTCCGATGATGGGTGGCGCAGGAGGCGCCGCCGGGAAGCCAGGGGTCGCTGGCGGCATGGCACCCGGCGTTGACCCGAATGCGGCATCTGCCCTCGGTGGGTCGGCCCTGCGGTCGGGCGCGGCCCCGGCCGCTGCCAATACCGCTGCGCTCGGCACGACCGGGGCGCTCGGTGGGCCGAACGGTCTCGGGACCGGCGGCCCGGGAGGGTCGACTGGCGGGCTCGGTGGGCTCGGTGGCCTTGGCGGCGGCCCGATGGCTGCAGGTGGATCGGATCTGCCGATGGTCGACACAGACGGTGACGGTATCCCCGACACCTACATGCGCAAGGACGTCGACTCTGACGGAGACGGGATCTCCGACTACGACGAGTGGCTCCGCGACAACGGCGGCCGCCTAGGAAGCGACCCCGGGGGGGACAACGGGGGCGGTCCCGGCGGCGACGACAACGGTCGCTACGGCACGGATCCGCTGCCGTGGGACAACGACGGCCCCGAGATTCCCCCGGGGTACCCCCCGGCGGAGCCGCCGACCAATCCGTGGACCCCTCCCACGTATCCGCCCACGTACCCGCCGACCAATCCGCCCACGTACCCGCCGACCAATCCGCCCACGTACCCGCCGACGAACCCACCCACCAATCCGCCGACCAATCCGCCCACGTACCCGCCGACGAACCCACCCAAGGACACTCCCACCCAGCCTTGGCTTCCCCAGGACCCGACGACAAACCCGATCGGTGACGACGGCTCCAGGGACCCTGGTGGCAGGGACACAGGTAACACGGGCGGGGACCGCACCGGCGGCAGTGACACCGACACCGGCGGAACGGGTGGTGGAGAAAAGGTCGGCTACACCGTCACCCCTGACCAGCTCCGTGAGATCGCCAAGCAGTGGGCATCGCTCAGTGACTCGGTCGGCAAGGTGTCCACCACCCAGGTGCCAACGGACATGGGTCTGATCAAGACCAACTCGGTCGCGAGCCTCGGCGGTGACGTGACCAGCCAGTCCACGTCGGCCAGCAGCGAGTTCGGGGTCATCTCGGACAAGCTCTACAGCATCGCCGACGGCTACACCGCTGCCGAAGACTTCAGTACCGCCGAAGCCAGGAAGGTATGACGATGAACCCGATCGAGGCCATCATTGCGATGGCGAAGCAGATCGTCGCAAAGGTCAAGGCGGCAAGCAAGGCGCGACAGAAGGCCAGCCGGAGCGAGTACAAGGTGATGCACCTGCACTACGCGCTGCAGGACGCCGTGCACAAGGCGTACCAGAAGGATGCCGCCGCGATGAAGCTGGCGCCCGCCATCGCGACCGTCACTCCGGCGCTCAAGGCCGCGCTGCAGATGGCCGAGGTGGTCGGCGAGCAGGCGCGTGAGCACAACCTCAAGACGCTCCAGTCCCAGGCGAGCACCCTGACCGAAGCCGAGCAGACCGCGAGCCGGGCCGTTCCCGAGTTGGAGGCAGGCGAGGGGACGTGGGTCGAGGTCAAGTCGGCCGTGTCCCAGGTCCCGGAACTCATCAGCCAGTTGAAGGCCATCCCGGGCTGGTCCGGGCAGGCCTCGTCAGGCTACGGCTCCATGACCCAGGTGCAGACGTCCGCCGCGACCAAGCTCAGCTCTGGCACCGAATCTATGCCCGGATCGATCCGGTTGGTGGCCGACCTGAACGAGCAGATCATGAAGCAGTTGGCCGACGAGATCCTCGCCACCAGGCTGCGGATCAAGGGTGCCCCGATCGGTCCGCCCGGGTCCTATGCCTGCACCTTCAGGGCGGCGCACGAACTCGCCGCGCTGACCAAGGCGATGAACGAACAACTGAACCTGCAGACTTCCCAGGCTGCGATCGACTCGCTGGAGGCCGACGTTCAGGCGGCCAGGAACCGGGTGAGCGAGTCCTGGCCGCACTCCTGATCTGTCACGGGTGTGCGGAGGCGATGGCGTCGGCGATGGCCTGAATGTCCTCAAGTGTGACCACGTCCCCGTCCGCGGTCGAGGCGGACAGGACTCCGAAGTCTGCGGTGTCCACGTAGCAGGCCTTGCCGGTGAGTTCGCTCTCGCCGCAGATGACCCGTCCGTCGGAGGATTCGTGTGGGTCGGTGAACTCGCTGGCCGCGAGCTCGAGGCTCGTCGAGAAGGGTCTGACACCGATCTGTGCTCTTCCTCCCGAGGCCACGCCGTCCCTGAGGTAGTAGGTGCCCTTCATGCCTTCGAGGACCGGCTGGGCCTTCCACCCGTTGACGTCTTGTGGGGCGTCGTCGAAGGTGAACTCCCTGATGTCGCCGCCGTTCGGCTCGTCTGTCGGGCCGGTCGACTCGTCCGGCGAGGACGCTGTGGCCGAGGTGGTGGGTGTCCCGCTTGCAGTCGGCTCGTCACCGGGCCTGGTGAGGAAGAATGCGGCGACGGCCACGATGGCGGCCACCAGGATGATGGCGCCGATGACAAGTGGAAGCTTGCTGCCTCCCTGAGGCGGCTGCCCGCCCGGGCCGGAGAATCCCTGCGGTTGAACGGGGTGCTGCTGCCAGCCGGGCTGCGGAGGGCCGGGGCTCTGAGGCTGGCTCTGCTGCCAGCCGGGCTGCCCCTGAGGCTGGCCGCTGTTCCACGGTTGGTTCGTCATGGTCACCTCTTTCTTCGTGGTCAGCTTACGAGACTACGGCCGACCTGCAGCGAGTTCACCGCTGGCGGCTACGGGTGAAGCTCCGCGATGGCCTCTGCGACAGCTGACACGTCCTCGTCCGGTGCCTCAGCGGTCGGCGAGACGGCCAGGACCCCGAACTGGGTTGGTCTCCACGTAACACACCTGGCCGAGGACCCCCTCGACTCCGCACCTGACCCGGCCCGCTGCCGACTCCCTGACAGCCTCGAGGTCCGAGACGGCCACATCGAACGGGAGGTCAGCATTGATGACGTTGATCATGAGGTCCAGCCCGGCCTCGTCCATCGCCCCGTCCTTCGCGTAGAACATGCCCGAGTGGCCCTCTGGCACAGATTGGGCAGCCCAGCCGTTGACCTCTTGCGGGGCGTCGTCGAAGGTGAACTCCCTGATGTCGCCGCCGTTCGGCTCATCTGTCGGGCCCGTCGACTCCTCGGGAGACGCAGCTGTGGCCGACGTGGACGGGGATACGCTGGCCGTCGGCCCCTCACCGGGCCTGGTGAGGAAGAATGCGGCGACGGCCACGATGGCGGCCAGCAGGACGATGGCGCCGATGACAAGTGGAAGCTTGCTGCCTCCGCGAGGCGGCTGCCCGCCCGGGCCGGAGAATCCCTGGGTTTGGCCGGGGGCCTGCTGCCAGCGGGGCTGCGGAGGGCCGGGGTTGGGAGACTGGCCCTGCCGCCAGCCGGGTTGCCCCTGAGGCTGGCCGCTGCTCCATGGTTGGTTCGTCATGGTCACCTCTTTCTTCCGCTGTCAGCTCGCGGATACGTGCCGACCGCTACCGGCTCGCAAGGCCGGACGGACGGATCTGCCGCTTCCCCGTGACAGCGTAGGCGCTCGACCGGCTTCAGGACATGGGATCGCCTCTGACTGTGGATAACGATCGCCAGGCATGGGGAGGCTGACCCTTCCGTTTGCTTAACTGTTGGTCGGCGAAGGGTGATCATGACGCACGGAGCATTCGACATCGACGACGAGTCGGTACCGCCCGCTGGGCACGTCGCGGCAGATGCCGACGAGTTCGATCCGCTCGCCGCGCCCAGGTACAGCGCGGAAGAGGCCGGCGATGAGGCGGCTGACGAACACGCGGGCGGTTTCGCGGACAGCGACCGGATCGTTCGGGTGTGGGTCGAGAACGACCGCATCACAAGGGTCAGGGTGAGCCCGGTCTGGTTCCACAAGATCACGGGCGAGGACACCCTTGAGAATCACTTCCGTGAGGCGCTGGCGCCGTCGACGGTGCGGCTCGCCTCGCTCGACGACCCGGTCGACACCGGGCCCGATGTGGCCGAGACGCTGCGTACGCTCGACCGCGAGGCCCTGGTGGAGTTCAACCAGCTCCCTCGACTGTCCAACCGCACCCTGATCGCGTTCTCCCAGCTCTTCGACGAACAGAACGGGCGCATCGAACGCGCCATCGCGCGCGCCGAGAACGACGACCCCGAGTCTCGGCCCCTCGTCACCGGCCGTTCCCAAGGAGTCACCGTCACGCTGAACGACGAGGGCCTTGCCGAGTCGGTCGACTTCGATGAGGACTGGCTTGACGACAACCACGTCGGCGCGATCTCCACCCACGTGGTCGCGGCGGCGGCAGACGCCTACGCGCGCTACCTCCCCGTCGACCGCACCAACGCAGAACTCGATGACCTGATGGAGGAGCGTGCCCTGCTGCACGCCGCCTACCGGGCGATGATCAACCCACGGAGGGACTACCGATGAGCGAGTCAGAACAGGCCTGGGCCGAACTGGAGCGTCGGGCGGCCGAGAGCCGCTTCAGCGGAATCCGCGAGGACAGCGAGGACGAGCTGGGCGACGCCGACCTGCGCGAGGCGATGATCAACCCCAACGCCTCGGGCGGTAAGGGCGGCGCCGGCGCGGGCCAGGGAGGCATGATGCCTCCGATGATGGGAATGGGCGGCGGCCAGGGCGGCGGCTCCGCAGGCGCTGGCGCCGGAGGCGGCCTCGGGGCCGGTGCGGCCGCAGGCGGTCCGGGCGGTCCGGCGGCAGCAGGCATCGGGGGAGGCATGCCGCTCGGCGCAGCACCGATGGCTCCGGCGGGAGGCGCCCCGGCGGTGCCGACGGGAGCTGGAGCAGGCGTCCCCGGCGGGCTCGGCGGCGGACTGGGCGGTGGTGGCCTGGGCGGCGGCCTCGGCGGCGGGGGTCTCGGTGGTGGCGGCCTCGGTGGCGGAGGGCTCGGTGGCCCCGCCGCGGCGGGACTGGGCACCCCGACATCCGGATCGGGCACCGATCTCGACGGCGACGGCGTCCCCGATTACGTACCCGGCAGCGAGGAGGAGTTGCGCAACCGTGACTCGGACGGTGACGGCATCTCCGACTGGGACGAGATCAACGGGGCCGGTGGTGACAAGGGCGGCAATCCGGGTGGCCCGACCAATCCGGGTGACCCGACCAATCCTGGCGATCCACTCGACCCGATCAACCCGGTGCAGCCTCCGACGACCCCCACGGAACCCCCGACGATCCCCACGGATCCTCCGGGCGAACCGACCGATCCCCCTGGACCCACGGACCCCCCTGGTCCCACCGATCCCCCGGGACCCACGGATCCCCCGGGCGAACAGAGCGACCCTCCGGGCGAGCCACCCACGGAACCTCCTGGCGAGAAGCCGGAGCCGCCCGGCGAGAAGCCGGAGCCGCCCGGTGAGAAGGAGGAGCCGCCCGGCGACGGCGACTACGAAGTCACACCCGAGCAACTCACCAAGGCGGCACAGACCTGGTACGCGCTGAGCGGGGAGGCCACGAAGACCTCATCTGCCGCCCCCGTCGCCCAGGACTACGGGCTCATCCCGGATCTCGGGGTCACCGAGTTGTCGACCATGAGCGCCGAATGGTCGTCGAAGGCCGGCACCGAGTTCACCGCCGTCGGTGATCGGCTGACAAGCGCGGCCAAGGACTACAGCTACGTGGAAGAGCAGAACGTCTTCTTCGTCCAGGAGGTGCAGTGATGCTTGCCATGCAGGCCGATGCGGTCGTCGGCGCGATCAAGCAGTACGCGGCAAAGGCAGAGCTCGACCTCCGGGCCACCACAGAGTTCGAGGAGGTGGTCGATCAACTCTCCGGACTGATGGAGGCCGTCGCGGCGGCCTACCGCCTCGACAAGAAGGACGCCGAGCGGCGCAGGCTCCACTTCCTCCAGGCCAAGCTCTCGGGCACCATCGTCGAACAGATGTTCAAGCCCTTCTTCGACTCCGGCGCGATGATCAAGGCCGCCTGCGACAAGGCGCTGCGGGAGATCGCGGAGGCGATCAACCAGTTGGGTGACAAGGCGGCACACGTGCCGGCGGCGCTCGAGCGGGATGCGGCCACCTGGGAGTCGGCCTCGTCGACCATCGGTGGCTTCACCGTCGAGATCAACGGCGTCTCGAAGCTCGAGGGCTGGACCGGCAAGTCGGCCGAGAGCTACGGCAACGCGAGCAAGGTGCAGGCCGGGGCGAGCACTGAGCTCTCGGGTGTGGCCTCTGCCGTGGCCAACGCCCTCGGAGCGATCGCCTGCTTCAACCGCGCCATCTTCCTCGAGTGCAGGCAGGCCATCCGTCGCGCGACGGTGGACATCATGGCCGCGACGGCCACGGGGGGCGGCCTGTACTCCCGCACCGTAAAGGCCACGAAGATCCTCGCGCGGCTGCTCGACGAGATTGCGAAGGCCACGAACAACCCCGACCTCGCGGCCGCCTCGGACGAGTTGCAGTCGCAGATCGCCGCGACCCGCAACTCGCCCGCGCTGCTGACTCCCGAAGGGTGGCCTTCCGGCGGGTCGCAACATGGGGTTAATCCCAGCCAGACGAACAATGTGCCCGGCGCAGGAGGAGGCGGCGCCCCCCGCTGACGGGTCCCAGAGTCTTGCACGGTGGGGCGGCTCGCGGATCCGCAGGCGCGATCCCCCGTGGACCGGTGAACTGAGCGACAGGTACACCCTTGAATCCGAAGAGCCCCTATAGCTCAGTCGGTAGAGCACCTGGCTCTTAACCAGCGGGTCCAGGGTTCGAGCCCCTGTGGGAGTACTTCGCAGGCTCAGACGACTCCCAGGATGGGAGTACTTCGCAGGCTCAGACGACTCCCAGGATGGGAGCACTTCGCAGGCTCAGACGACTCCCAGGAGAGGAGCACTGGAGCTACGGACCCGCTACGACGAAACGGGGAGCGGACCGATGCAGGCTCACGCGCTCCGCGCTGACCTCGCCACCGATCCGGCCACCCTGGCCGAACAGCAGGTGCCGCCACCATCACCCAGGATTGCCCGTCGCACCTGGAAGCCCGTCTGCTTCGACCGGAACCAACACAGGGGCGTCCTGAGAAGGCGCGGAAGGCTAGGTGCCCGAGTACCAGCCCGTGAACAGAAGGGCGGGAGCCATGCCCGCAAACAGCACTGTGTCAGTCACGAAGTGCGCGAGCATGCTGGCGAACGGCCCGTGTTTCGAGCGAAGCCAGAACAAGGCTACGGAGTACACGCCAGAGAGGACCGCCCCGATCAGCCCTGCGGGGAGCCCGTACCAGTGAGCCAGACCGAATGAAACGAACATCAGCAGCGCTGCCGAAACCGCTCGAAGGCCACGAATCTCGCGGGCCAGCATCTCGCGCCAGAGCACTTCTTCACCGAAGGCGTTGGCCAACGACAGCACGACGATCCCTAGCCAGAGGGCTACCGGGCTGGGCTGGACCGTATCGATTTGGATCGGATTGTCCCGATACTGAACCAGGGAGACCTGCGCTGCCAGGACGCCGGAAATCGCGCCACAGCAGAGAATCAGCAGAATCGTCCCGCTCCGCCAGCGGGGACGCAAAGCTGACACCTTCACGGGACTAGACCGAACCCACCAGATAACCCAGACCGCGCCGGCCAGACACGGAGCGATGATCCACGGCACCCCGCAGATGAGGAGCATGCCCAGGACACCAAGGCCTATGCGAGTGGCACGCTCCCGCGCGGCAATGATCGCCACAAGCGCGGCTGCGAGGGTGAGATACCAGCCGTGGTGAACCGCGACGATCATCAGCGCCAGAAAGACGCCGGTGATCCAGCCTCTCGCAGCCAAGGCTGCCTTTTGGTCAGGCCTCCGGTGCAAGTTGACCCAGCCGCGCTACAGGTGTGCCGTGGCTCATCCACACGAGTGTACCGTCGACCAGACGTGGCTCGAGCACTGCTGGTGTCTCTCCGTCCACCTGCACTGTCGGCCATGGCCGGCCGGTCTCGTCAATAACCCGGTCCTGGATCAGGGAGACAATTTCCTCGGTGAGCACATCAGCGGGCGTGGAGGCCAAGAGCAGCGTCTCGTTGGCTCCCAAGGCGAGAACGTACCCGTCTGTCGGGAAGCCCTCCGGATCGGCCCCACCTCCGGTAAGCCATCGGCGGGAACGCAGGTCGAACAGTCCAATTTCGAGGCTCATGTGGTGGCGCGTGAGATCGGCTCGGGCGAGTTCAATCACCCGCCCGAGCTCAATCCCCCTTTGAGGTTCGTTCACAGGATTCTGCACTGCATGTTGTAGACGAGCACCGTGTCTTTGCCCTTCGTGACGTTGCCGCTGATTTGCAGGATCTTACCGCTGTACTTCTTGGCCTTGTCTGCGCCGACGCTGCCGTGTGGGGCGTAGTTCTGTGACTTGGAATCGATCTTGGTGCCGTCGGCACGAACGACGGCCGTGTAGTAGGTGCCGCTGTAGGTGGCGTTGGGGTACGCACCCCACTGAATGGCCTGCCCCTTGCCTGCCTGCTGGATGGCGAACCGGCCGTAGGACGAGTTCACGCGGTAATCCTTACAGCTGGTGATGGGTGGGGCCACTTCGACTGAGGAGCATGCGCTGGCGGCTAGAAGGAACGGGGTGATGAGGGCTACTGCGAGCCTGGTTCGTGTTCTCATGGGCCCAGCCTCTAGCCACAGCCAACAAGAAGGTGGAGAAACTCTCAAATGCCCACTGACAATGAGCGATACTAGGATCAGCCGAAGAATCGTGCCTCGTACTCGTCGTCGGTGCATTCGCACGGCGGGTCGTCCACGTCACGGAGGAACGGTTCGCCGTTCTTCCAGGCCAGTTCGGCTCCCTGGCCGCCGTAGTGCCACACCACCGGGGTGGTGGGATCGGTACGCCCGAGGTCCTCGTCGGTGGTGCAGGGCTCGGATCAGTCCCTGCCGTGCCGCACACCATGAAGGTGTCCTCGGTCTTCTTAGTCACACACCGAGGACCCTCGTCACCCACACCCGGTGGCGGGGACCCCGCCCTCGTAGCTCACTTGGCAGAGCAGCCGCCTTGTAAGCGGCAGGTAACCGGTTCGAACCCGGTCGAGGGCTCGTAGGGAGAGTTGCGGCTCTCCTATGCCCTGGAAGCACGAAGGATGTGTAGCCG
>RRZT010211755.1_pt1 | contig 31857 bp, 23 predicted proteins | sample 2165551 | NCBI WGS metagenome assembly RRZT01 (sample SAMN10456910, study PRJNA506462) | wastewater metagenome | biome: wastewater; feature: sludge; material: wastewater sludge; isolation source: wastewater sludge with Escherichia coli K12::gfp cells carrying plasmid... | place: USA: Moscow, Idaho...
GGACAACAGGCAGGTGAGTGCGAGCCGGGTGACGTGCTCCTTGCCGAGGATGGCCTTGGCGATGTTCGCCACGAGGGAGTCGAAGGTCTGCCGGAACCAGGTGACCTGCTCCTGGGTGATCGGCCCCGCTGTGCTCGGGCCCGCGCTGGCGTTGGCGCTCGTCGACATGCCCCGACTGTATGCCGGGCGCCTCCCCCCCGCACCCCGGATCGCCCACTCCTGCCGCCGCTCGACCCGCGCACCGTCGCGCGAAAGGGTTGTCCTGGTGAGCATTTCGCGTCATGGGGAGCGGGTGACGACCGGGCAGCGCGGCATACAGGCTCGGGGTCGGCCACGCCACCCCCGCTCACGCAGCACGTCGAGCATCTCGACCGCGGTCCGGCACGGCGTGTCCACGACCTCCGCCCAGCCGTAGCGCAACAGCAGCCACGCGGCGCGCGCGGCGGTGTTGCTCTTGGCCCGGTCGGCCACCCGGCGCTGGACCGGGTGATAGAGCTGCCCGTCGAGCTCGACGAGCACCCCGAACTCGCGGAAGCCCCGATCGGCCCGCCGCCCACCCGCCAGCCGCAGCTGCGCCTCCCCCTCGGGCAGGCCGTGGCGGCGCAGCACCCCACGGACGAAGCGGACCTCCAGCGCTCCCTCGCTGCCGGCCGCGGTCTCCGCGAGCAGGGCGGCCACGAGGGCCCGCTGTGGATGACGCGACCGCCGGTCCAGCTCGGCGCGCAGCCGGGCCGGCGTCGTGCGGCGCTCGCGCAACGCCTGGTGCAGCAGGGCCGCGAGATCATCGGCCGTGCCGGCGGCCGCGAGGTCGACGACCGTGGCCTCAAGGGTGGTGCGCCGCGGCCACCGGTCGAACACCCTCGGCTCGTCGGTGCGCCGCAGTCGGGTGCCGACCTGCTCGCGCACCCGGGCTGACGTGGCGACGACGACGTGCACCTGCGCCGGTTGCGGGCCAAGCCCCCACAGGTATGCCGCGCTCGCCCCTCCCAGCGCCGCCTCGTCGCCGTAGGCCAGCAGCGCCGCGCCGGCCCGGGTGAGCCAGTCGACCGGCCCGACCCGGGTGAGGTAGACCCCCCGGTGCAGGCGTTGCCACCGGCCGGACTGCACCCGCCAGCGCAGCGCGTTGCGGCTCAGGCCGAGCCCCTGCGGTGGCGGGGCCTGGGCCAGCCGAGCCGTCACCAACCCCAACTCCTGCGGACCGACGGGCAGCACCATGGCGCGCATAGTGCCGGTTCGCCCGGCAAGCCTGCCCAGGTTATCCACAGCCCGGTTCGTCGTTGGCCCGCGGGGTCGCGCCGGGCTCGATGCCCGGTAGTCACGGTGTCGCGAAATGCGCATCAGGACCACCATTTCGCGTCACCGGGGGTGGACGCGACGGCTGGGTGGAAAGTTGGGTGGGTGCGGCGCGGATCAACCGGCGGTGGCGCACACCACCGTGGAGGCGGGGCTGATCTGCCCGGCCCGCACGACGGCGACGATGGCGCAGACCCGTGCGCCGGCCACCGCGGCGACCTCATGGCCGGTCGAGGTGAGCGTCGTGGGGGTGGCGGCCTTGGCGGCCTCCTCAGTGGCCCCCACCTGCACCCGGAAGGTGTCGCGTGCCGCGGGCCCCTCGTAGGTCCAGGCGAAGCGCACCGCGCCGGGCACCCCCTGGGCGGTGAGGGCCGGAGCCACGAACACCCCGTCACCGATCGCGCTCGTGTCGGTCGTCGGGCCGACCGTCGAGGGTCGGGGCGTCGGCACCGGCCCAGCACCACCGCCGGCCCGGCTCACGACCACCCACCCCCCGACCGCTACGAGGGCCAGCGCGGCCGCGCCCCCGAGCACCTTGGCGAGCATCGAGGCGTCCCGGCCCGGCCCGCCCGACACCCGCACCGGTCGCACCTGCGTCTCGTCGGCCCCGGGCGTGCCCACCACGGGCGGCGCGGCGGGGGCTGCCCCTGCCGGCGAGCTCTCGGTCGGCCTGGCCTGCGCGGGGGCACGGAAAGCCTCCGGATGCCACTGCGCCGGCTGTTCGGCAATACCCGACGGCCCGATGCCCGACGGCCCGATGCCCGGCGACCCGACGCCGGCCGGCGCGAGCGCCGACGGTGCGCCGGTGTCGGTCGGGGCGATCGGTGGCACGGCACCGGCCGGCGGCAGCACCGGGGGCGGCGCGGGCGGCATACCGGGGCGTGGAACGGCGCTCGGCGCGGGCGGCATACCGGGGCGTGGAACGGCGCGCGGCGCGGGGGGCGACTGGGGCGCGGCCGGGCCTTGCGCGGCCACCCGCTGCGGGCCCTTGATATGCGTGTGCTCGGCGGCACTGTCTCCAGCGGTCCCAGCAGAGCCGGTGGCTCCGGGGGCGCCCGAGGTGCCGGGAGCGGCGGGCCCGGCGCCGGGGCGTTGCTGCAACAGCGTGGCGCGGCCCCGGTCGTCGAGCACGAGGATCTGGGTGCGCGGCAGCCGCAGCTCCTGCTCGACGGCCTGCAACCCGCGGGCGAATTCCAGCGCGGACGCCGGCCGATGCGCCGGGTCCTTGGCCATCGCCTGGGCCAGCAGCCGCTCGAGCGAGGCGGGCACGTCCGTGCGACCGGTCGGCGGCACGGGCCGGCTGCGGATCCGCGGCATCAGCCCGTATGCCGTGTTGTCACCCCCCGGCGTCTCGAACGGGGAACGGCCGGTGAGCAATTGCCACAGCGTGGCGGCGAGGGAGTAGATGTCGGCGCGCTCGTCGCCGTCGGTCTCGCCGAAGACGACCTCCGGCGCGGCCCACGGCACCGAGACCCCCATCTCCTCGCGGCCGCTGAAGCCTCGCTCGCCGGCCAAACCGCGCCCGGCGATGCCGAAGTCGGTCAACCCCGGAGCACCGTAGGCGCTGATCAGCACATTGGCGGGCTTGATGTCGCGGTGCACGATCCGGGCCTGATGGGCGGTCTGCACCGCGCTGGCCAGTTGGATGCCGGTGCGCAACACGTCGCCGACCGGGAAGCGCTCGGTGCGCGAGCGCTGCGCGAGGTTGGGCGGCGGGTAGTACTTCATCACGAGATACGGCCGGCCGTCCTCGGCGGTGCCGGCGCGGAAGACCTGCACGATGTAGGGGTGATCGCCGAGCGCAGCCATCGTGTCGGCCTCGTCGAGGAACTCCTGCACCGCCTGCTGGCTCACCGCGTCACTGCCGGCCGGCCGACGTAACACCTTGACCGCGACCGGCATCCGCGGGGATTGCTGTTCGTAGAGATACACGTCGGCGTTGCCGCCCGAGCCGAGCGGTTGCACGTGGACCAGACCGCTGATCCGTGGTGCTCCGCTCATCCTCATCACGTCTTTCTCATCAACACGACATCAACTGCTGTCGATCCTCGGGACGACCGCTGCGCGGGACTGCGCCTCGCACGACCGCTTCTCGTCACATCGCCGGTATGCCGCTCACTCCCCCAGCTCGAAGGTGAAGCTCACCTCGTCGGCGAGCGATACGACGGTGCCCGGTTCGATGACCTGCTGGTCGTGAGCCAGCAGCCGCACCGGTGCCCGCCCGGGCAGGGTCACCGTCGTGCCGTTGGTCGTCGCAAGATCGCGCACCATGACGTGCCACCCCTCCAGGATGACCTCGAGGTGGTTGCGGCTGACGTCGCGCAGCGGGCTGGCCACCTTGACGACGTGCGGCCGCGCCGCCACCGGCTGATCCGGGTCGACCTTCGGCGCCCGGCCGAGCAACACACCGCGGTCCAGGGCCACGACGTCACCACTGGACAACCGCAGCACCCCCAGCGGCGGCCGCGGGGTCGAGAAGGGCTCCTGCGCCGGGACGGCCAGCCCACAGGTGCGGCATTGGCCGGCGTGCGGCGGGGTGACGTGTCCGGCCGGGCAGAGCACCGCGAGCACCGACACCCCGCTGAGGATCGGCGACATACCGGCCTCGGCCAGCAGTGCGGCCCGGTCGACGGTGAGATCGAAGGCGTCGGGGTCCTGCGGCTCGCCCCACCCCTCACTCGGCTGCTCGTAGCCCATCGGCTCGGCCGCCGGCACCGGCTCGTCGGCCGGCTCCGGCGTGGGCTGTTGCGGCAGGTATGCCGCGTCGGCCCCCTCGTGGTCGCTCGTGTCTGCCTCACCCGAGGCCCCGGCGGGCTCCGGCTCGATCTCTGCCTCTGCCTCGGCCTCGGCCTCGGCCTCGGGCTGACCCTCAGGCTCAGGCTCGGGCTCCGGCCCGGGCTCCGCCGCCGGCTCCGGCTCCGGCTCCACCGCCGGCTCCGGCTCGAGCAGCAATGGCGGCAACATGTCGGTTCTGACATCGCCGGTGAACACCCATCCCGGCCGACCGACACCGGGGTCGATGGTCGGCAGGATCGGCTCGCCAGGCTCGGGCTCAGCGGGCTCCGGTTCGAGCTCGGCGGGCTCCGGTTCGACAGGCTCGGGCTCGGTTTCGGTCGGCTGGGGTGACGGCTCCGCAGCGGGCGCGGCCTCGTCAGCGGGCGCGGCCTCGTCAGCGGGCGCGGCCTCGTCAGCGGGCAATGGAGAGGCAGACCGCGGCAGCTCGGCCACGGTCTCATCGCCCGGCACCGGCCAGGCCGGGTCGGACTCGCCCGGGTGGATCCAGCCGGAGGTGCCGGTCCAGGTCGGCGAGTCCGGCCCGATCGTCAGATCCGGCAGCTCAGGCGGCTCGGGATCGACTGGGGACGGCGCCTCCTCGAAGCCCGCGATGTCGAAGCCCGGGGCAGCGGCTGCCGGTTGGTCCTGGGTGCTCGGGTCCCACTCGGCATCGAGCGACTCCGCGGCATCGACCGACTCCGCTGACGACTCGGCGTCAGCCTCGGTGGGCGCACCATCGACGTCAACCCCATCGACGTCAACCCCATCCGCTTCCGCACCATCCGCATCCGCATTGTCGGCAGAAGGAAGGGCAACAGCCACGACATCCTCGACCGGGACAGAGGCACCCCCATCGAAGGCGCCGGGTGACGCCGGGGGCAGGGGCGCGGCATACGGAGTGTGCGGGCGACCGATGGGAATGGGCGGTGACGCAGGCACCCAGCCCCCGATGGGCATCGGCGGGGGTGGCACGAGCGGTGCGGACGCGCTGCCCACAGCCGGGGGCACGGCCGGTGTGGTGGGGGCGCCGGGCTGCTCCCACGGAAGGCGATCGATGATGGCTGGGCCGGGCGCGGGGACGGCATCGGGCCCGCCGCTCCACTGCGGGGCCACCGGAGCCGGCGGAGGTGCTGGCGGCGCGTCCATTGGTGCCGGGGGCGCGTTCATCGGTGCCGGGGGCTCGTCCATCGGTGGCGGCATCATCACCGGAGGCAGTGGTGGTGGTGCGACCGGCGGTGGGGGCGCGCCCCACATCGGCGGCGGCAGCACCGGCCCGGTCCCGGCCGAAGGCGTGGGGGGCCCGGCGGGGGCGGGCAGCGGGGGCGGCGGCGGAGACTGTGGTGCGGGGGTCACCTCAGCGTGCGGTGGCAGCGTGGGTGCCACGGGGAACTCCAGACCGGCGCCGGACGGCATCGCACCGAAGGCCGCCGCAGGGGCGGCCGGTGCCTCAGGCAGCTGAGGTGGGGCAGGTACCGCTGCTGCCGCCGGTGCACCCGTCGGAGGAGGCGGCGGCATACCCGGTGGTGGTGCCGGAGGCGGGAACCCAGCGGGGGGTGGCGGCGGCGAGACCGCATAGGGAGGGGGCGGCGGCGGAGGAGGTGGGGCAGGAGGCGGCGGCGAAACAGCGGGCGGCGGCGGCGAGACAGCGGGCAGTGGCGGCGGCGGCATACCGACCGAAGGCGGAGCCATCCCGACGGGGCCGCCATCGGCGGCGCCGACCAGCAGGGCCACGCCGACCGCGTCGTCGAGCACGACGTCGGCCCAGCCCAACTCCGGCGACGGGCGGATCTCGCGCTGCCGGCCGCCGACGAGCACCTCGGCCCGGGCTGCCTTGGCCACGACGATGCGCACGGCGCCGGTGGCGGTGATCGCTGCCGCGGCGCACGACGGCGGGCCGCCGGAGCGCCCGAGCACGAGCAGGGCGTCGTCGAACCGCCCGCTTCCCACGGCGGCGTGCAGGTGCGGCAGTCGCTCGTCGGTGTCGGCGATCTCGGCCAGCACCGCCAGCGACGGACCGGTCAGCAGCCGCCAGCCCGGTGGAACCGTGGGGGCGTGCAGCGACGGCATACTCACGCCCGGTCTCCTGGCTGACTGTCGCGGGGCACGGTGTCCTCGTCGACGTCGGCGGCCGGGTAGTCGGCCAGCTCCACGACGACGACCGTGACGTTGTCGCGCCCGCCGCGGTCGACGGCGCGGTTCACCAGAGTCTGCGCGGTGAGCTGCGGGTCGGCGCCGATGGCGAGGATCCCGGCGATCTCGAGGTCCTCGACCTCGTTGGTGAGCCCGTCGGAACACACGACGAAACGCTCCCCCGGGCAGGGCGGGAAGACCCAGGTGTCGACGGCCGGCAGCAGGTCGCGCCCGAGCGAGCGGGTCACCGTATGCCGCAGCGGGTGCACCTTCGCCTGCTCGGCCGTGAGGTAGCCGGCGTCGACCAGCTCCTGCACCTCGGAATGGTCGACGGTCACCTGCGCGAGCGAGCCGCCGATGAACCGGTAGACCCGCGAATCACCGAGGTTGAAGACCGCCCAGTGCTGCGTGCCGCCGACGACGACGAGGGCGACCCCGGTGACCGTCGTGGCCATGCCGTGCTGCTGGGGGTCGAGGGCGGCCGAGCGCAGGATCCGGTCGTTGGCCTCCTGCACCTGGGCGACGATGTCGGCGACCGCGAGGTCGGTGCGCTGGGCCAGTTCGCCCAGGGCCTGCACGGTGAGGCCGCTGGCCACCTCACCGGCGGCATGCCCGCCCATGCCGTCGGCGACGACGAACATCGACCCGCGCGCGAAGACGCCGTCCTCGTTGTGATCCCGCACGCACCCCACGTCGGTCGCCACTCCGACGCGAACGGCCAGTCCGGTGCTCATCGGCACCTCCCTTCTCCGACCCGAAGCGTATGCCGTGTGGCCACCTCCGGGCAGCCGACGACGATCCCGCCTGCTCTCGTCGGCGATCCGTGTGTCCATCGACGATCCCCCAGCGGCTTGCCGAGGTCGCGCCGGCACCGGCGGCCGCGGTCTGATCCGCTCAGGGGGCTTCGTGCAGCAGCGCGAGCACGAGACCCACGGCCACTGCACCGATCGGCACCCAGGGCATCCGGGCCCACGCCGACCGCGGCGATCGACTCGATCGACCGGGGTTGAGCAGGCCGCGCCAGGCCTGTTCGAGCAGCATCCCTCCTGCGGCGAGGGCCACGACGCCGCTGAGCCGGGCCAGTTGGCCGGTGCTCACCGCCAGCAGGCCGACCACGACGACGAGGAATCCCAGCAGCACCGCTCCCGCTGCCGGCAGCCAGCCGAGACTCGGTGCCCGGCGACGTTCCTGCTGCGCGGCACGTTCGAGGTCCCGCCGCGCGGCACGGGTGAGCAGCGGCGCTGTCTCCGGCACCGCGTCGATCGACGGCTCGACGTTCGGCGATTCCGGGATCACCGGTGCGGGGGCCAGCAGCTCAGTCCTTGCCAGTTCGGTGCTCGCCAGTTCGGTGCTCGGCGGCTCGCTGCTCGGCAGTTCAGCGCTCGGCAGTTCAGCGCTCAGCAGTTCAGCGGTCGACAGTTCAGCGGTCGACAGTTCAGCGGTCGACAGTTCAGCGCTCAGCAGCTCAGGGCTCAGCAGCTCAGCGCTCAGCAGCTCAGGGCTCAGTGGTGCCTCCGGCTGGGGCGACGGCTGGGTCGACGGCTGGGGCGACGGGATGGCCGGCAGTGCCGGGGGCCCATGGTCGGCTGCGCCGACCTCCGTCGCGTCGTCGCCCCTGCGGCGCCGACCGAGGGCGCGCCGCAGCGACAACGGCCCACCGGGCACGCCGGGAGCCGCCTCGTCGGCATTCGGGGCATGCCGGGGGACGTACGGTTGCGCCGGTTGCCAGCCCATCTGTTCCCGCACCAATCGGTCCACTTCACGCACGGCCCGGCGGGCCGGCGCGATACTCACCGACGAACTCGACGGGGTGCTCCGCGACGAATCCCGTGACGCGTCGGTGGCCTCGCCGGATGGCCGGCCCGATGGTGCGTCGCCAGCCGGTGGGAGCCCGGTCAGCAGGCCCGGCGGCAGCCCCGTCGCGATGCCGGGTGGCAGCCCGGGCGCCATGCCGGCGGCCAAGCCCAGATCGTCCATCGTGTTCCCCCTCGTGCGTGCCCGCTGCGCTCCTTGCGACATCACGCCGCGTCGCAATGGAGAGCAACCACCTGCCCACGCAACAGGCACGGCCGCAGGGGCTGAGCAGCACTCAGCCAGCGGTCACACGACGCCAAGGGGGGCGGCAGACCTAGGGGGCAAGTGGTCGCTCGACCCCCCAATCGGGCCACTCAACCCCATGATCGTCGATCGCCCGCCAAGTGTTACCGAACCCTGCGGGACCCGCCGGTGTGCGGATCCACCCCGGGTCCGCACTGCGCTGATGCAGAAGGTGCGCCCCAGTTCACCTTCTGCATCAGCCAGCCGGCTCGGTGGCTCTCATGCTCAGTGGCTCTCCCGCTCAGTGGCTCTCCCGCTCAGTGGCGCTCCCGCTCAATGGCTCGCGCGCTCAATGGCTCGCGCGCTCAGTGGCTCAGGTCCCGCCGCGCTCGGCCCACCATCGCCGCAGCCGAAGCTCGGCCTCCTGCGGCCCGAGCAGACCCTCGTCGAGGCGCAATGCGAGCAGGAACTGATAGGCCTGCCCGAGCACCGGGCCCGGCGGGATGCCGAGCACCCGGCCGATCTCGTGGCCGTCGAGCTCCGGGCGCACGGCGGCCAGCTCCTCCTGCTCGGCGAGCCGGGCGATCCGGATCTCCAGATCGTCGTAGGTGCGCGCCAATCGGGCCGCCTTGCGTGGGTTGCGGGTGGTGCAGTCCGAGCGGGTCAGCAGGTGCAACCGCCCGAGCAACGGGCCGGCGTCGGTGACATACCGACGCACGGCCGAGTCGGTCCACTGCCCGTCGCCATAGCCGTGGAAGCGCAGGTGCAACTCGACCAGCCGTGCCACGTCACGCACGGTCTCCTTGTCGAAGCGCATCGCCGTGAGTCGTTTCTTCACCAGGCGCGCCCCGACCAACTCATGGTGGTGGAAGCTCACCCCGCCACCGGGCTCGAACCGGCGGGTCGCCGGCTTGCCGATGTCGTGCAGCAGGGCGGCCAGCCGCAGCACGAGGTCCGGGCCTTCGACGACCGGGTATGCCGCGCTGGGCCCGCTGCGCCCTTCGAGGGCGATCGCCTGCTCCAGCACGATGAGTGAGTGCTCGTAGACGTCCTTGTGCCGGTGGTGCTCGTCGACCTCCAGCCGCAACGCGGGCAGCTCGGGCAGGAAGACGTCGGCCAGGCCGGTGTCCACGAGCAGACGCAGCCCCTCCCGGGGGTGCGGGCAGGACAGCAGTTTGGTGAACTCGTCGCGGATCCGCTCGGCGGACACCATCGCCAGCGTGCCGGCCTGCGCGGTCATTGCGCCCGACACGTCGGCGTCGGCGCGCAGCCCGAGCTGGGCGGTGAAACGAGCGGCCCGCAGCATCCGCAACGGGTCGTCGGCTAAGGATTCCCGGGCCGTCGCCGGCGTGCGCAACCGACGCGCCGCGAGGTCGGCCAGACCGTCGTGCTCGTCGACGAACTCCAGACCCGGCAGCCGCAGCGCCATGGCATTGACGGTGAAGTCGCGCCGCACGAGGTCCTCGCCCAACGACCGGCCGAACGACACCGTGGGCTTGCGGGTCTCCCGGTCGTAGGCATCGGTCCGATAGGTGGTGATCTCGATGATCGCGTCGCCCTTGCGCAGCCCGATGGTGCCGAAGGCCCGGCCGATCTCCCAGTGCGCGTCGGCCCAGCCCCGGATCACCCCGAGGATCTCGTCGGGGGTCGCGTCGGTCGTGAAGTCGAGGTCCGGTGAGGTGCGCCCGAGGAAGGCGTCGCGCACCGGGCCGCCGACGAGGGCCAGCTCGTGCCCGGCCGCGATGAATCGCTCTCCCAGGGCGGTGAGCAGACCCAGCCGTGGCGCGAGGGCCGCCAGGGCGGCCTGCAGGAGTGGGGCGGTCGACACGACGGGTCAGCCTAATGCGGCGCGCCTTCGGCGTGGCTGGCCCATCCACAAGTGCTCGTTACAGTAAAGGGTGTGACCGACGGCGCCGTTCCACCGACTCCGGGTCAGGCCAGGCGCCTGCCCGCGGTGGAAGAGCGTTCCGCGGGTGGGGTCATCATCGATGTCCATGAGGGTGCCGCCCGGATCGCAGTGATCGCCCGACGCAACCGCGCCGGGCGGATCGACTGGTGCCTGCCGAAGGGGCACATCGAGCCGGGCGAGACGCTGCCCGAGACGGCCGCCCGGGAGGTCGCCGAGGAGACCGGCATCATCGGCCGGGTGCTCGCCGAACTCGGCACGATCGACTATTGGTTCGCCACCGCCGACAAGCGCGTGCACAAGTTCGTCCATCACTTCCTGCTCGAAGCCACCGGCGGCGAATTGACGATCGACAACGACCCCGACCAGGAGGCCATCGACGTCGCCTGGTTCCCGCTCGACGAGGTGCATCAGCATCTGACCTTCCCCAACGAACGGCGCATCGCCCGGATGGCCTGGGAGCGCCTGGCGGGCACGGCGTGATCCGGGCCGCGCGCCCGCGGCGTCCCTGGGCCCGCCGGGGCGCGTTCGTGGGTCTGGCGGTCGCGGTGTGGTCGATCCTCGGCCCGGCGCTGCTCCCGGTCGGCTCGATCGGCTCGATGAGCTCCGGTATGCCGCGCGCCTGGGCCACTGAGCACCCTGCCGCTGAGCTCCCTGCCGTTGGACTCCCTGCCGCTGAGCACCCTGCCGCCGGACTCCCTGCCGCGAGGCGCCCCACCGCCGACCAGACGCCCGCGACGGCGACGAGCATCGTCCTCACGGCGGTCACCCCTGCCGTCGCGACCCCTGGTCAGGTCGTCGTCATCACCGGGAGCATCGCGCCGCTGCCCGGCCGCCACTATGTCGATCCGACCGTGCGGGTGATCCGCGCCCGGGCGCTGAGCAACCGCGACGAGGTGCAGGCCTGGTCCGAGCAGAGCGGTCCGACCGGCCCGGTCAACGGTACCGAGGTGGCTCGGGTCGTCGTGCCGGGCACGGTCGCCACCGGTGGTCGAGTGCCCTTCCGGATCACCGTGCCCGCCGACGCATTCCGCCAACGGGCCGCGGTCGCCGCGGTGCCCATCGCCCTGCAACTCAACGACGCGTCGGGGTCCACCGGCGGCGGGATCGAGGCGCTGCACACCTTCGTCGGCTGGCAGCGCACCGTGGAATACACCCCCTTGGCCGTCTCCTGGCTCGTGCCGCTCACCGTCGACCCCGACCCGGCCCTGTATGCCGCGGACCCCGCCACCCGGACCGCGGCGTGGACCGGCCTGCTCGGCGACGCCGGCCGTCCGGCTCGGTCGTTGCGTGGGGTGCAGGGGCGGCCGGTCGACCTCGCGATCGACCCGGCCCTCTTCGGCGGGGGCAGCCAACCCGCCGGCCGCCCGGGCGGCTCCGCGACGGTGGCCACCCCTGCACCCAACCCCGCAGCCACCACGGCGACCCCCGGCAGCCAGGGCCCCACGCCACCGACCACTCCCGCCAGCCCGGGCACCACGGCCCCGACCCCCAGCCCCGGCCCGACGCCCCCGGTCTCCGGCGACCCGTCGGACCCGGTCGCCGTGGCCCGGGAGTCCTTCGCCCGCGCCGTCACCACCGCCTCGGCCGGCCGACAGGTGCTCGCCCTCCCGTATGCCGATCCCGACCTCGCAGCCCTCGCCACCGTGTTGAGCCGGGCACCGCTTCCCGCACCGCCACCCAGCGTGACCATCCCGACCGCCGGCGTGCCGACCGTCGGGACACCCGCCCCGAGCCCGAGCACCCCGGCGGCCGGCACCGGCGGTGGCCCGTCGAACCCCGACGCGGCACGCACCGCGCTCGAGCTCGTCACCGACCTGCTGCGCGCCCCCGATCAGCTCGCCGATCGGTTGCAGCGCTCCGTGGTGACCGGTTTCGCCTGGCCCACCGACGGCGCCCTGCCGGCGGGGCGCGAGCTGGCGTTGCGCGCGGCATACGGGCCGGGTCTGCAGACCATCCTGGCCGGTCAGCGAGCCACCGGCAGCACCGACGCGACCCCGACCGCCCCGGCGACCGGGGCGGCCGGCACGGCCGTGCTGCGCTGGGACGACCGGCTCAGCGAGCTCTTCACGGCGGCAGCCCTCGGCCCGGCGGACGCGGCGCTGGCCGCCCAGGAGTTCGTCGCCGAGAGCGTCACGTTGCTCATGGAACGGCCGTCGACCGCCCGCTCAGTGCTCGTCGTCGCCCCCCGTGGGCTGAGCGTCGACCCCGGCTCGTGGGGCTCGTTCCTCGACGTCGTCACCGCCCTGCCCTGGCTGCGGGCGACCCCCGTGACCCAGGCCGCGACGATCGGTTCGGGGCCGCGGGCGGTGCTGCCCAGCAGCGTGCCCACCCCCGACCCGGCCGCCGACCCGTCGGATTCGATCCCCCCCAGCCCGGTGTCCGCCGCGGTCGTCGACACCCTCGTGGCCCAACGTGTTGCGCTGGCCGATCTTGCCCAGGTGTTGCCGGCCCGCACCCGGCTCCCCGCGCCGTGGACGGATCTGTCGACGCAACTGGTCTCCACCCGGTGGCGGGGCGCCGGCGATCGACATGCCGCCACCCTGCAGCTGCTCACCACGGGCGTCGCCCGGCTCGGACAGGGGCTCACGGTCAGCCCGCAGACGACCAACTTCCTCGCCGACGAGGGGGTGCTGCTCGTCACCGTCGTCAACGATCTCGACGAACCGGTGAGCGGGCTGCGACTCGTGCTCACACCCGGCAATGCCCGGATGCGGGTCGTCGAGACCCCTGCCTCGGTGGACATCGAGGCCCGCAGCAAGGCCACCGTGCCGGTGCGCCTGGCCGCCGTCGCCCAGGGGGTGGTGCCCTTCTCGGCGTTGCTGACGACCCGAACGGGCGCCCCGGTCGGCGTGGCCGGCACGATCGAGGTGCGCGCCGCGCCCCCAGGGGCCTGGCTCTACGTCGCTTTCGGCGGCGCGCTCGGGGTGATCCTCATCGTCGGCGTGGTGCGGAGCCTGCGCCGACCCTCGAAGGTGCAGACCGACATCGCCCTCGACCCGGTCGAGCCGACCCCGGAACCACCCTGGCCACACCCGCTCGACCTCAGGTGATCCACCGCACCGGATGCACCATGCCAGGTCCACACGCCAGGATCACGACACCGGTCCGCCACACGGGAGTCGCGAGGCCTGCCGCATAGGATGGCGGGCAGTCAGCAGCAGGACCGCCGACCGGCGCACGTCACAAGGAGGAGGGGAGCCGTGACCGACCCTCGTCGGCTAGCCCCCGGAGACTCGCTCGACGGACGCTACACCCTCCTGGAATCGGCCGGTTCCGGGCCGGCCTGGTCCCGATGGCTCGCCGATGACGCCGTCCTGGGGCGCCGGGTCGTCGTCATGTGCGTCACCGCCGAGGGCCCGGCCGGGCTCGCCGCCCTCGACGCCGCCCGGCGGGCCGCGGGCGTCGACGAGCCGCGACTGGTGCGGGTGCTCGACGCCGGGCAGAGCCACGACCTGGCGTTCGTCGTCGAAGAACCCCTCGACCAGGCCCGTTCCCTCACCGAGGTGCTGACCGAGCGCCCGCTGCCCGCCGAGGAGACCCGGCGGGTGATCGGCGAGATCGCGAGCACCCTGGCGGTCGCCGGTGGCCGCGGGCTGCACCACCTCGCCCTCACGCCCGACAGCATCTGGCTGACCGAGGAGGGGGCCGTGAAAGTGCGCGGGCTGGCCACCGAGGCCGCCCTGCTCGGCCGCGACGAGACCACCGAACAGCCCGCCCGCGCCGATGCGTCCGCGGTGCTCCGGCTCGCGTATGCCGCGCTCACCGGCCATTGGCCTGCCTCCGACACCGACCCTCGCCCCGAGGTGAGCGGACCGGAGCACGAGGTGAGCGGGCCGCAGCACGATGTGAGTGGCCCGGAGCACGAGTCCGCGGCGGGTGTCGATCCCGCGCCCACTCACCCTGACGGGCCGCCGGCGACGCTGCCTGCGGCCCCGACCGAGGACGGCCACCCGGTGCCCCCGTCGGCGCTGGTCCCCGGCGTGTCCCAGGAGTTCGACGACCTCGTCGCCCCGGTCACCCGGCCCGTCGAGTCCGCCGCCCCCGCCGCGCTGCACCCGGCGGACTCTCCCGCAGCCATCGCGGCCCGCCTGCGCCCCTGGACCCCGATGCCGCTTGTCGACTACCGCCCTTCGACACCGACCGCAGCGCCGACCGCAGCGCCGACCGCAGCGCCGATCGGTGACCCGGTCGAGCTGCCCGGCCCCGCATCCGAACCGTCAGTGTCCGGGGACCTGCTGGTGCCAACCGAAGCGATGCACGTCCAGGTCACCGAGACGGCCGGGTCCGGTGGGTCGATCGAGCACGCCGGCGGGGTGGTCGGGCACGCCGTCGAGCCGGCCGAGCGGGGCGAGCCCGCGGTGGCCGAGGCACCCCTCCCGGACGCACCGCCCGCAGCCCCACTCATCGACCCCTCGCTGGCGCCCCAGCTCACCGACGTCGCCTCAGCGGCACCACTGAGCGACCCCGCGGCATACCGGCCGGTGACGCAGGCGCCTGCCGCACCCGCGGCCCCAGCCCCGACCGCGATGCCCGGCGCGGTGTCGGCCGTCAGCCCTGTTCATGCGGCGGCAGCCACACCCGCACCGAGTGCCACGCCGACGCCGCAGCCCGAGCGGACGCAGACCGACGCCCGGCTCTCCGAGGTGCTCGTCGCGACCGACGCCCCTCTCGAGCCCCCGGCCCCGCTCATGCCGGGGCAGGTGCGCGACCCGGGGCGACCGGATCCCCGGGTGGCGTTGGGGCTGGTCGCCCTGCTCGTGATCGCCTTCGCCGTGCTGGGCGTCTGGGGGCTGCCGCGCCTGTCCGGCATCGACCTCACGGCCAGCGGCGGCAAGAAGACCGCCACGGTCAACGCCACCGGCACGGGCACCGGCACGCCGCCCAGCACGGCGGGCGCGGGCACCCTCACCCCGGTGGCGATCCTGCAGGGCGCCAGTTTCGAGCCCGACGGCGACGGGCAGGTGACCTCCCGATCCGCCGCATCGGCGTGGGACGGCAACCCCGCGACGGCCTGGCGCTCCAACAAGTGGTACGGCTCGGAGGACTTCGGCGGGCTCAACCGGCAGGGGTACGGCCTGATCGCCGACCTCGGCCAGATCACCCCGGTCCGGCGCGTGACGGTGACCCTGCCGGCGGTCCAGGACATCGTCGTCTACGTCGCCAACCAGGCCGGGCTCGATCAAGCCATCAAGATCGGTGAGAGCGCCGGCAAGTCCGGCGAGTTGGTCTTCACCGTCCCACCGACCACCCCGGCCAACGGCCAGCTCGTCATCGTCATGGTGACGAAATTGGGGCCGGACGGTCCCGGCAAGTTCCGCGCCATGGTGAGCGAGCTGCAGGTGGCCAAGTGACCGGCTCGTTGCCCGGCCTGGCCGACCGCACCGACGCCGAGCTCCTGGCCGCCCATTGCACTGGTGACCAGAACGCGTTCGGCGAGCTCTTCCGTCGGCACAAGGACCGCATGTGGGCCGTCGCGGTGCGCACCTGTGGCGACCGGGAGATGGCCTCCGACTGCCTCCAGGAGGCGTTCATCGCGGCATACCGTCGGGCGTCGTCGTTCCGGGGCGAGGCCGCGGTGACGACCTGGCTGCACCGGATCGTCGTCAACGCCTGCCTCGATCGGCTGCGCCGATCCCGCCCGACTGCGCCGCTGCCCGAGTACGACCTGACCGACGGGCGTGACGAGCATGCCTCCACGGTCACCCGCCTCGACGTGCGCGAGGCGCTGGGCCGGCTGCCCGAGGGTCAGCGGCTGGCCCTCGTGCTCGTGGACATGCACGGTATGCCGGTCGCGGAGGCCGCCGAGGTGCTCGGGGTGGCCGAGGGCACGATCAAGTCACGGTGCTCCCGCGGCCGGGCCGCGATGGCGGAGTTGCTCGGGCTCACGCCACCCTGACCAGCTGCGCGGAACCGATCCCTCGGGCGCCGCGTCACAGACCCATAGGTGTCCTGTGCGGACAGCGACACCGTCGTCACCCACACGGGGAGGGTGGCCCGGCAGATCGGCACGGGCGTGTGTGTGTTCGCCCCGACAGGTGAGGAGATGAGGGTGGTCAACGGTCCCGGCGACGACCTCGACCCGACCGGCGTCCGCGAGTTGCTGGCGGCACTGCCCGACCCCGGGCCGATGCCCGAGCACGTCGCGGCCCGGATCCACGCCGCGCTGCGCGAGCAGGGGCTACGCCCGGACGACCTCGACGACGGTGCCGAAGAACTCGAGGTCGCCCTCGGGATGCCGCCGGTGCTCCTCTACGACGACGACCCCATCGAGACCGGCCCTGATCCATTCGGGGCGGCGGGCACGGGGCACCTGGCGTCGGTCAGCGAACTGCGCAGCCGGGCCCGGCGCTGGCCGGTGCTCGGTGCGGCCGCGGCGACGGTCGCCGCTCTGGCCATCGGTGGGGCCCTTCTCGCCGGCAACAACCGTGGTGGCGGGCTCAGCGCGAGCGTGGCTCCGGGGTCGGTGAAGGTGACGTCGCCGAGCCCGATGCCGTCGGCCAACCCGACCCAGAAGGTGCAGATCCAGACGAGCACGCGCACCTACACCTCGGCCGACCTCACCGCGCAGGCGCAGAGCCTGCTCGACCCGACCGTGCCGGCCGCGACCCCGGTCGGCTCCGGGCTCGGCCCGATCGGCACGCCGGAAGGGCTCGCGGCCTGTGTGGCGACCCTCGGTGAGGACGACGCCGACAGCATCACCGCCGATCTCGCCCTCTTCGACGGCCAGCCCGCGGTGATCATCGTCGCGGTCAAGGACGGCCTCAAGCAGGTGTACGTCGTCGCGCGCGATTGCGGCAAGGGCGACCCGGGCATCCTCCAGGAGGGCACCCCGCTCAACTGACCCCGGCGCGGCACAGACCCGGTCGGGAATGCCGGGGCGCCCTCGGGTGGTTGCCTGAGCGTCATCGGCCGGTCGGTCCCGCCAGGTATGTTGGAGCCGTCGGCGCCACGGTGCGCCCGTGGACGCCCGGCACGCGGTCGCCGCACCGCCCCGATGCCGCAGGAACGCCGCATACGACGCTGGAGAGACCCGACATGCCCGACGCACCCGAGCCCACCCCGACGTCCGACGTCCGCGAGGTGATCATCATCGGTTCCGGCCCGGCCGGCTACACCGCTGCGGTGTATGCCGCGCGTGCCGACCTGCGCCCGTTGCTCTTCGAGGGGTCGGTCACCGCCGGCGGGGCGCTGATGAACACCACCGAGGTGGAGAACTTCCCCGGTTTCGAGAACGGCATCATGGGCCCGGACCTCATGTTCGCGATGCGGGGCCAGGCCGAGCGCTTCGGCACGGAGTTCATCACCGATGACGTGGTCTCCGTCGAGCTCACCGGCGACGTCAAGACGGTGACCGATGGTGCCGGCGACACACACCGGGCCAAGGCGGTCATCCTCGCGATGGGGTCGGCATACCGTGAGCTCGGTCTGCCCGACGAGAAGCGACTCTCCGGGCGCGGGGTGTCCTGGTGCGCGACGTGTGACGGCTTCTTCTTCCGCGATCAGGACATCATCGTCGTCGGGGGTGGCGACTCGGCCGTCGAGGAGGCGACCTTCCTCACGAAGTTCGCCAGGTCGGTCACCATCGTGCACCGTCGCGATTCCTTGCGGGCCAGCAAGATCATGGCCGCCCGAGCCCACGCCAACGACAAGATCCGGTTCGCGTGGAACTCCACCGTCACCGCCATCCACGGCCAGGACAAGGTCACCGGCGTCACCCTGACCGACACGATCACCGACACGCAATCCGAGCTGCCGGTCACGGGTGTCTTCGTCGCGATCGGGCACGATCCGCGCAATGAGTTGATCCAGGGGGTCGTCGACCTCGATGAGGCGGGCTATGTCGTGTGCGAGGGCCGCTCCACACGCACCAACGTGCCGGGGGTCTTCGCCTGTGGCGACCTCGTCGACCACACCTACCGACAGGCCATCACTGCCGCCGGATCCGGTTGTGCCGCAGCGCTGGACGCCCAGCACCACCTCGAGTCCCGCGCCTGACGCGCACCCCCGACGCACCCCTGACCACCACTGATCGACCTCCTTCGAAAGGACCACCACGCATGGGCACCATCCCGGTCGCCACCGACGAAACCTTCGACAGTGACGTCCTCGCCAACACCAAGCCGGTGCTCGTGGACTTCTGGGCCGCATGGTGTGGCCCGTGCAAGCAGATCGCGCCGATCCTCGAAGAGATCTACGCCGAGCACAGCGACCGGCTCGAGATCCGCAAGCTCGACACCGACGCCAACCCCGGGGTGACCGCACGCTACGGCGTCACCGGCATCCCGACGCTCAACGTCTACGTCGGCGGTGAGGTCGTCAAGACGATCGTGGGCGCCAAGCCCAAGCGGCTGCTGCTGCGCGAGCTCGAGGAGTACCTCGGCGGCTGACCCGGTTGGTTGACCCGGTTGGCCGACCCGGCCGGGGAGACTCGGCGGGGTGACGCTCATCGGCGATGCCGATCGCGCTTATCCTCAGATCGAGGACAACCGGTCACCCGCGGGTGCGTGGCGCCGTGCCGACCGGTTGGCGGCCCAGCCCGCGCACCGGGGCGAAGAGTCGCTCGACGGCCTGCTCGACGTCCTCGCGCCAGGCCAGGGCGGTGCGCAGGTCCAGTCGCAGCCGTGGGTATGCCGCGTGCTCCCGCACGGTGTGAAAACCCACCGCGGTGAGGAAATCCACCGGCAGCAGGCAGGGCTCGTTCGGTGCGCTGGCCCCGAAGGCCTCCATCGCCCGGTAGCCGCGACGTAGCGCGTGCTTGGCCGCCGACTGCACGAGCACCCGGCCGAGGCCTTGACCGGCATACCGTGGATCGACCCGAGCGGTGACCAGCAGCACGGCGTCCTCCGCTGCCGGGGCGGTGGGGAAGGCCAGGGAGCGGGGCACGAAGCCGGCCGGGGCGTAGGTGAGGTAGCCGGCCGGGCTGCCGTCGACGTAGGCGACCCGCCCAGGGCTGCCCCACTCGAGCAACACGTTGGTCAGCCACCCGCTCTTGTCCTGCGCGGCGTCGCGACCCGCCACACCGGCCGCCGCCGGGGTCAGCTCCCAGAAGGTGCAGGCCGAGCACGGCTCGGGCAGATCGTCGAGCCGATCGACGGTCAGCGGACACACCTCGCGCCCGCCCCGGCGGGAACGGCGTGGCTGGCTCTCCGACATCGGCGGCAGCGCTATCCGGAGGCCGACCCGGCCTGGTCGCGTTGCCAGTCCTCGACGCCCATCACGGCAAGGATCCGGTTGAGGTCCTCGACCGAGGCGAACTCGAGGACGAGCTTGCCGCGCCGTTGCCCCAGGCTCAGCGCCACTCGGGTCTCGAAACGGTCGGAGAGCCGCGCGGCGAGCTCCTCCAACTGTGGCCGGCGCGCGCCCGGACGGGGTTTGCGGGGCTTCGCCTGCCCGGTGACCCCGAGCGAAACGATCTCCTCGGCGCTGCGCACCGACAGACCTTCCGCGACGATCCGCTGGGCGAGCCGCTCCATCGCCCCCGCGTCCTCCAGGCCGAGCAGCGCCCGGGCATGCCCCGCGCTCAACACTCCCGCGGCGACCCGCCGTTGCACCAGCGGTGGCAGTCGCAGCAGCCGCAGCGTGTTGGTCACCTGGGGCCGGGATCGCCCGATGCGGGTGGCCAGCTCCTCCTGCGAGCAGCCGAAGTCGTCCAACAACTGCCGGTATGCCGCGGCCTCCTCCAGGGGGTTGAGCTGGCTGCGGTGCAGGTTCTCCAGCAGCGCGTCACGGAGCAGGTCCTCGTCGGCGGTCGTGCGGATGATGGCCGGCACCGTGGCCAGACCCGCCTCCCGCGCCGCGCGCCACCGCCGTTCGCCCATGACCAGCTCGAAGCGCACCGGGTCATCGCTCGCCGACGCCTCATCGTGAGTGGGTCCCCCGTCGGTGGCGTCGCCGCCGGCTGCGCCGCCGGCCCCGACGTCGGTGCCGGTGTCGTCACCCCGGTCGGTCGGGGCCAAGGGCCGCACGACGACGGGCTGAAGAATGCCGATCTCGCGCACGGAGTGCACCAACTCGGCCAACTCGTCGGCGTCGAAGACCGTGCGCGGCTGTCGGGGGTTGGGTCGGATGGCGGCCACCGGCAGTTCCGCGAACCGAGCACCGGGCACCGGCAGCAGTCCGTCCGGGTCGTGTCCGGCGGCGCCGGCGGCACCGGCGGCGGCAGCCTCGGCAGCGTCGGGGACCTCGGCGGGGGCGGCGGACGCTCCTGCGGGTGGGGTCTCACCGTGCTGCGGCGGATCCCCCGGCGCACTGCCGCGCTCGGGCTCACCCGAGTCCGGGGCGTCCGCGGCCGGCCCACGAGGGAAGAAGACGTCGACCGGCCGATCCGCCGAACTCGTCGGGATGAGGGCCCCCAGGCCGCGACCGAGGGCGCGTCGCTTCTCGTTCACGTCGGGTCTCCTTCACCGGGTCGCGACCGTCCGTGCCCAGGCGTCGCGCCCTGCTGAGCGAGCTGGGTGGCCGCTTCGAGGTAGGCGAGGGCCCCGCTGTTGAGCGGGTCGTACGTCATCACCGTCTCGCCGAAGCTGGGCGCCTCCGACACTCGCACCGACCGGGGGATCGTCGTGCGCAGCGTCTGCTCCGGGAAGTGCGCTCGCACGTCGTCGGCCACCTGGGCCGACAGACGGGTGCGGCCGTCGAACATCGTGAGCAGGATCGTCGACACCCGCAGCGCCGGGTTGAGGTGGGTGCGGATCAGGTCGACGTTCTTGAGCAGCTGGCTCAAGCCTTCCAGGGCGTAGTACTCGCACTGGATCGGGATGAGCACTTCCTGCGCTGCGACCAGCGCGTTGACGGTCAGCAGGCCAAGGCTGGGCGGGCAGTCGATGAGGACGTAGTCGTATGCCGCGGGGGCCACGCTGCCCCCGACTGCGCTTCCTGCGGCGATCGTCGGATCGTGCGCCACCGCGGTGAGATGAGCCCGCAAGGCCCGGTCCAGGCGGTTCTCCCGGGCCACCATGGCGACGAGTTCGATCTCGGCGCCGGCCAGGTCGATCGTCGATGGGGCGCACCACAGGCCGGGCACGGTCGGGCATTCCTGCACGACGTCGCGCAGCGGTATGCCGTCCACGAGCACGTCGTAGACGGATCGCACGCCGGAGTGGTGCTCCACGCCGAGCGCGGTGCCGGCATTGCCCTGCGGGTCCAGGTCGATGACCAGCACGGTGAGCCCGGCCTGCGCCAGGGCGGCGGCGAGATTCACCGTCGTCGTCGTCTTGCCGACGCCGCCCTTCTGGTTTGCCACGGTGATGATGCGGGGGTGTTCCGGCTTCGGCAACGGTTGCCCAGCCAGGGCCAGTCGGCGTCGGGTGTCGACGACAAGCGCCGCCGCCAACGGAGTGTCCTCGTCATCACCAGGTTCGGGAATCGCCGAGAGCAGATCCGCCCGCTCGTGTTCGGTGAGCGTCTGCGCAGCCGCTGAGACGCTCGCGGCGCCATCCCCTCCGACCGCTGCGTCGGATGTTTCACGTGAAACGTCACGCCGCGAGCCATCATCGGCGGGCTCGCCCTGAACCCCCGGAAGGTCGCCGCCCGATCCGGCTGGGTCCGACGAGGCACCCGGTTCACTCGCGCCGGCAATCGGCTCGGAAAGAGACTCAGGGAGGGGCTCGGTGACCGGTTCAGTGACGGACTCGGTGACAAGCTGAGTGACCGGCGTGTGGCCCACTGTTTCACGTGAAACATCGCCGTGTTCGTGAGGCGACAGCTCTGCCGGTGGAGGGGCAGGCACATCCGTGGGGAACGAGCCGAGGTCCGCTGCGGGACGCGGGTTTGCGCCCTGGCGATCCTCAGCCCGCGGCGTGAGCTGTGCGAGCGAAGCCGCCTGCTCACCCCAGCCCAATCGACTTGGCGGCCGGTCCGACCAGGTGGTGGGCCACCCCAACCCAGGTGCGGTCGTGATGCGCTCACTCATGCCGAAATCCAATCACACCCCCGGCCCTCCGCCTGACCGTCATCCACAGCCGGGCCGTCATCCAGCCCGGCCGTCAGGCAGGCCCGCCGTCATCCAGCCCCGCGGTCATGCAGCCCCGCCGCCATGCAGCCCCGCGGTCATGCAGCCCCGCCGCCATGCAGCCCCGCCGCCATGCAGACAGGCCGCCTTTCAACTCACCGGCATCCCGGGGCCGACCGCAATCCCGGCCGGTTGCCAGCCACGGCCGACCCCAACTACCTCCGACCTCCGACCCCCGACCCCCGGCCGTCGTCGTCCGGCGATCTGCTCAACGCCCGCGCGCCCGACGCGGACGATCGCCACCGGATCGGGATCGACCGCGTTTCGACGTCGGCCGTGACTGCCCGCGGGTTCGCTCCTGTCGTGCCGAGGGTGCCGGCCCGTGCACGAAGTCGACGATGACGACCCGAGTCACGTCGTCCCCACTCCCCTCATCCGTGACGGGCTTGTCACTCCCGGCCGGGGCGCCCGCCTCGGCCCCAGCCCCGACCCCGGCCCCGTCGAACGGGGCATTCGACTTCGGCGGATCGTCCTGCGCCACCGAGCTGCTCCACAGCAACCCGCTCTCCCCATAGCCGCACACCCGAGCAGCGCGGGCGCCGGCCCGACGCATCGCGGGCCAATCCGCGGCCAATTCCGCAGCGGCGCCGGAGCCCTTGAGGGCGACGAGCGATCCGCCCGGTGCGAGCAGCGGAGCCGACCAGCGCGACAGGGCATCGAGCCGTGCGACCGCCCGCGCAGTCGTGTGCCGGACGGCGAGGCGCCCGGCATACACCTCGGCCCGCCCCTCGAGGACGGCGACGTTCTCCAGGCCGAGCAGCTCCACGGTCCGCTCCAACCAGACGATGCGCCGGTGCAGTGGCTCGATGAGATGCAGCCGCAGGTCCGGTCGCGCGATCGCCAGCACCAGCCCGGGCAGCCCGGCGCCGGTGCCGAGGTCGGCCACCTCGGCGTCGGGCTGGAACGCGGGGGCGGCGAGCGCGCAGTTCACGACGTGCCGCTCCCACATCCGGGGCGCCTCGCGTGGCCCCACGAGCCCGTGGTCGATGCCGGTTGTCACGAGCAGTTCGACGTATGCCGCGGCCAGCTCCAGACGGGCTCCGAAGACGCGCCGAGCCATCGCGGGCGGGTCACTCACCATGCCGCCCGCCACCAGTCCGCCCGCCATGTTTCACGTGAAACACCGGCCTCCCGCGCCGCGTTGGGATACGTCTGCCCGACCCATGGAGTCAGGCACCGTCCAAGGGGACCAGGGTTGGGCGCCGCGGCACCCGCCCGGCGCACCCTCGCTCAGGCCGGTGAGATGACGATGTGCCGATGCGGCTCGACGCCCTCGGACTCCGAGCGCAATCCTGCCGCAGTCACCTCGTCATGCACGACCTTGCGCTCGAAGGCGGTCATGTTCGCCAGCGCCTTGGCCTGACCGGAGTCGCGGACCTCGTCGATCGCTGCACGCGCAAGCTTCACTAAAGTCGCGCGGCGGTCGGCCCGGTAGCCGGCAACGTCCAGCATCAACCGACTGCGTTCGCCGGTCGCGGTCTGCACCGCCAGACGGGTGAGCTCCTGGAGGGACTCCAGCACCCGGCCGTCCGGGCCGACCAACCGTCGGGGCACCCGGCCTTCGTCGGAGTCGACGATGGCCACCGCGGCACGGTCTCCGTCGATGTCGACGTCGATGTCACCGTCGAGGTCGGCGATGTCCAGCAGCCGCTCGAGGAAGTCCGCGGCCACCTCCCCTTCGCGCTCCAGCTGTGCCACCCGCGCGCCCCGCCGGCCACCGCTCGGCGCGGCCACCGCGTCGTCGTCGCCTTCGTCGTCATCGCCTTCGTCGTCATCGCCTTCGTCGTCCCCGTCGCCCTCGGAGTCGTCGGCTTCGTCCTCGTCGCCAGCGTCGCTGTCGTCATCGCTGTCGTCATCACTGACGTCATCACTGTCGTCATCAGTGTCGTCATCACTGTCGTCATCACTGTCGCCATCACTGACGTCGTCGCTGATGTCATCGTGCCGGGCATCGTCCGTCGACTCGGGGGCGGCCGCGGCAATCTGGTCGCTCGGCCCACCGCCCTCGCTGTCCGAGACCGAGGTCTGCCCGGCAGCGGACTCCGGCACCTCCCCAGTGAGTTCACCGCTGAGTTCGCCGGTGGGCTGGCCGGCAGACCCACCGGAGCCGGGCGAACCATCGGCGCCGAGCCGGTCGAGGTCTGCGGGGCTGTCGACTACGTCGTGGTCGTGCTCGACGCCGAGTTCGTGTGTCTCACTCATACCGTTCTCCTTCATCGACCGCGCACTGAGCGGTCAGGCCGAGGCCTGGCCGGACGCCGCGGCATACTCGCTGGTCTGTGGGGGCTGCCGTGACTAACCGCTCGGGGTGGGCTCCGGGTCGGAACCACCCGAGAGGTCGCGCCCCGGCTCGGTGCCTGGGGATCCGGTGCCCGGTTTAGCCTTCTTGGCCCGCTTCTTGCCCATCGGCTGCTGCCGTTGGCGGCTCACCGGCGGCTCGGTGGCCGCGCTCTCGGTGCCGCCCTCGTCGTGCAGACCCGGCAGGGTGAGCCGCTGGACGGTCTTGCCCTTGCGTTCCTGACGCGCGTGTAGGGCCCGCTCGGCGGCGGAGCCGGGCGCAGGCAGTCGCCGGATGACGTAGAACTGTTGCCCCATCGACCACACGTTGGTAGTGAGCCAGTAGAGCAGCACACCGATCGGGAAGTTGATGCCGGAGAGGGCGAAGAAGATCGGCATCAGGTAGAGGATGACGTTCTGCTGCTTCATGAACGGGTTGTCCAAGGCCGAGTCCGGCATGTTCTTGCGCATGAGCTGGCGCTGGGTGAGGAACGTCGTCGCCGACATCAACACGATGAGCACGACGGTCACGACCTTCGTCGCGATGTCCTCCGCGCCGAGGAAGGTCGAGGAGAACGGCGCCCCGAAGATGTTCGAGGACTCGATCTCCAGGGCTCGCGCGGCGCTGATCGGGCCGATCGGCGGGTGGTTGCCCAACGAGATCGCCTTGAGGTTGTTGAGCACCGTGAAGAGCGCGAAGAAGAACGGTGACTGCAACAGGATCGGCAGACAGGAGGCGAACGGGTTGGTCTTGGTCCGCTTGTAAAGATCCATCGTCTCCTGGGTCAGCGCCTGGCGTGACTCCGGATCCGTCTTGCCCTTGTACTTCGCCTGGATCTTCTGCACCTCGGGCTGGATGAGCTGCATCCGCCGGGAGGCGTGGATCTGCTTGACGAACAGCGGGATGAGCACGATCCGCACGACGACGGTCAGCCCGACGATCGACAGTGCCCAGGCCCACCCCCCGCCGATACCCAGCAGGGTCCACAGTTTGTGCCAGCCGATCATGACCCAGGCCTCGCCGATGGTCAGCGGCGACAGCAGGGTGTTGAAGAAATCTCCCACGATGGTCCTTGCTGGCGGCGGGCGCGAGGCTCGCCTCGGTCGGTGGCAACGAGCCCGGTATGCCGGGTGGTCGCCGCGGTGGTCAGGTCTGGGTGGGTGCGCTCGCGCGCTCAGGGGTATGCCGCTGCGGAACGTGGTCGACACCGCCCGGGTTCCATGGGTGGCAGCGGGTGATCCGGCGCAGGGCCAGCCAACTACCGCGGATCGGGCCGAACCGCACGAGGGCGGTCACGGCATACGCGGAGCAGCTGGGGTAGAAGCGGCAGGTCGGCGGCGTGAGCGGCGAGATGAGCAGCTGGTAGCAGCGGATGAGCACGAGCAGCGGGGCGGCCGCGGCCTTGCGCCAGGTCCACGGACCACGCAACGGACCGAGCACGTGCTGCCACCAGGTCGGCTCGGCGGCGCCGGCCGGCGCGGCCTCCGGCAACAACGCGGCCTCCGGCACTGGCGCGGCCGGGCTGACAGCCACGGGATCCGGAGCATGCGGTGGCCGATTCATTGACGCACCTTCGCCAGGGCTCGCCCGAGCGCTCGATCCAGTTCGATACCCAGCCCGGCCGAATCGGCAGCTGCTGCTGCGGGATTGGCCCGCACGACGGCGTCACACCCGGCCGGTAGGCGGCTCAGGCGCTCTCGCATGAGGTGTCGCAGTCGGCGCACGACCCGATGCCGGACCACCGATCCGCCGACGGCTCCGGAGACCACGAAACCGACCCGGGGGGCGCGGGCACCGAGCTCGTCGGTCATTGCGAGGTGCACCACGAGAAGGGCACCGCCCGCGCGGGATGCGCCGGGCCCCCGCAGCACGGCGCGGAAGTCGGCGGGATCACGCAGCCGGTGCCGGGCCGGCAGCACACGTGCGGCCTAGGCCGACAGCTCGGCGCGGCCCTTGCGGCGGCGAGCGGCCAGGATGGCGCGCCCGGCGCGGGTGCGCATCCGCAGACGGAAGCCGTGCACCTTGGCGCGGCGGCGATTGTTCGGCTGGAAGGTGCGCTTGCTCACGTGTCTGGTCTTTCGTCGGGAGCCGCCGGTGGAAGCGGCAGACTTCGGGCGGGCTCGGAGATCGGATGCCGGTCGCAATCGGCAGCCCGCGACCGCCGCGACGGGCGAGCACGGGCAGGCGAAAGCGACCGGGCGATGCTGGGTTCAGGGTACGGTCCGCCGGGACCGCGGTCAAACCGCCCACCCACCCGCAGACCCCATCAGCAGACCCACGTGCCCGCCACCTGCACGCCTTCGCACAGCAGCGCAACCGCCGTGAGTCAACCCTCCAGTCTCCCGGATATGTCCGTCTCGGTTCGGTAACGACACGCGGTCTCGGGGTGTAATGTCTCCCCCTGGCGAGACCGCACGGCTCCCCAAGCGGCGACGCGCTCCGACGCCGCCGCCCCGTCGTCCGGTGATGCCGACGATTCTCCACAACCTGTGGACGTCATTGTGGACAACCACGGCCTGAGGGGGCCAGTGACCGCGGTGGGCTGTCGTCCACGGCGTAGAGACAAGGCGCGGGAGACCGGCGCGGGAGACAGGGAGGCTGCACGGTGACTGGTGCCGCCGACCACGCCGAGGTCTGGCACCGCACCCTGCGCACCCTCGAGGACCAGGGCGAGCTGAGCCCCAGTGAGCTCGCCTTCGTCAACCTCGCCCGGCTGATGGGTTTCGTGGGGCAGACCGCGCTGGTCGCGGTCCCGAACGACTACACGAAGACGGTGTTGGAGACCCGACTCAGCGGGCCGGTGACCAATGCGATCGCCGGCCACTGGGGTGCCGAGGTCGGTCTTGCGGTGACCATCGACCCGAGCCTCGAGCTGCTCGACCCAGCCCGCACCCCCTCGGCCGGCCCGGCTGCCACGGTCTCCCCGATCCGGGACCTGTCGGCTGCGAACGGCGCCGACCACCATCGCACCACCGAGCTGGACCGGTTGTTGCACGAGGTCGACCACGCCGAGGCCGCCCGGTTGGAGCGGTTCGTCGGCGCGGCCGGGCCCGCCGGCGACAACGGCCTCGGCCCGGCCGGCTCCCTGACCCACCACGACATCCCGGTCATCGGGCGGGCCGGGCGCGACAAGGACGACCGCTCCCGGCTCAACCCGAAGTACACCTTCGACACCTTCGTCGCCGGGGCGAGCAACCGGTTCGCCCACGCGGCTGCCAGTGCCGTGGCCGAGGCGCCGGCCAAGAGCTACAACCCGCTGTTCATCTACGGCGCGTCCGGGCTGGGCAAGACCCACCTGCTGCACGCGATCGGCCACTACGTGCGCCAGATGTACGACGGCTTCCGGGTGCGCTACGTCAACTCGGAGGAGTTCACCAACGAGTTCATCAACAGCATCCGCGACGACAAGGCCGCCACCTTCCAGAGCCTCTACCGCGACGTCGACGTGCTGCTCATCGACGACATCCAGTTCCTCGCCGGCAAGGTGCAGACGCAGGAGGAGTTCTTCCACACCTTCAACGCGCTGCACAACAACTCCAAGCAGGTCGTCATCACCTCCGACCTGCCGCCCAAGCAACTGACCGGTTTCGAGGAGCGGCTACGGAGCCGGTTCGAGTGGGGGCTCATCACCGATGTGCAGGCCCCCGACCTGGAGACCCGGATCGCCATCCTGCGCAAGAAGACCGCCCAGGAGCGGATGAGCGTGCCCGACGAGGTGCTCGAATACATCGCGGCCCGGATCACCTCGAACATCCGCGAGCTCGAAGGCGCCCTCATCCGGGTCACCGCCTTCGCCAGCCTGCAGCGTGAGCCGGTCGACCTCGCCGTGGCCGAGCAGGTGCTGCGCGATCTCGTGCCGACCGATCAGCCGGTGCCGATCACGGTGACGACGATCCAGAAGGCGACCGCCGACTACTACAGCCTCACCGTGGAAGACCTCTGCTCCTCCTCCCGCTCCCGCCAGCTCGTCACCGCCCGCCAGATCGCCATGTACCTGTGCCGGGAGCTCACCGAGCTGTCGCTGCCCAAGATCGGGCAGGCCTTCGGCGGCCGCGACCACACCACCGTCATGCACGCCGACCGCAAGATCCGGGTGCTGATGAGCGAGAAGCGCACGATCTACAACCAGGTCACCGAGCTGACCGGGCGCATCCGCAGCTCCCGCTGACGCCCCAGACGGTCCCCGAATTCACCGTGGCGCCATCGCCGGGTCAGGTTTCCCACCGGTTGTCCCCAGCTTTCCCCAGGTTGTCCACACCTTTCCGGTATGCCGCGTGCTCGCCGCACCCGCCGGACCCCGCCCCGCAATCGTTTTCCCCAGGGCCTGTGGATCACTGTGGACAACGGGCCCGAACGGACCGAAAAGGACCGCGCCGGAGTGGACAACACCGAGCGGGAATGTGACGTCGATGTGGACCGGGTATGGCCGCCCACAGACGCCCCACGTGGCCCACACCCGCACCCACCGGATCTCCACACCCGCATTCGGGGGCTGACCTGCGGCGACGGCCTGGATCCCCAGGTTCCACAGCACCGATGATGACGACGAACTCCATAGATGATGAGGTGTGCGCCCCGAGCAGGGTGGGGACTGCAGCGGTTCGGCATGCGGCACCGATCGACCTCACGACCGGTCAGTCGCTGCGGCACCCCTCGACCTCTCGACCTCTCGACCGCTCCGGCGGTCCGTCGGTGCCTTCACCGTCACCTGCCCCTTGCATCCGGCAGGCAACGGACTAAGGTCGGAGTTCCGTCGGTGGCGGCGTCGCACCTGCACGCCCGGCCGCGACGGCTTGTCGTAGCAGAGAAGGAAGACCGATCGTGAAGTTCCGTGTGGAGCGTGAGGTGCTGGCCGATGCCGTGACCTGGGTGGCCCGGGGCCTGCCGTCACGCCCACCGGTGCCAGTGCTCGCCGGAGTGCTGTTGCAGGCCGACCTGGCCGGCACGATCACCTTGTCGGCCTTCGACTACGAGATGTCCGCGCGGGTCACGGTCACCGCCGATGTCGACGAGGCCGGCGTCGCGCTCGTGCCCGGCAAGTTGCTCGCCGACATCTCCCGCAACCTGCCGGGTAAGCCCGTCGACGTCCGCACCGAGGGCAACAAGGTGCAAGTCTCTTGTGGCACAAGCCGATTCAGTCTGTCGATGATGCCGGCCGAGGACTACCCGACGCTGCCCGCCGCGCCCGAGGCCTCCGGCACGGTGGCCGGTGACGTCTTCACCCAGGCGGTGGCGCAGGTGGCCGTCGCCGCCGACCGGGGCGACACCCTGCCGATCCTCACCGGGGTGCGGATGAGCATCGAGGGCGAGAAGGTCACGCTCTTGGCCACCGACCGCTACCGCCTGGCGATGCGCGAGCTGACCTGGAGCCCGGTGGCGGCCGACGCGGCATACCTGGCCCTCATCCCGGCACGCACCCTCGCCGACACGGCCAAGGCACTCGGGGCGTCCGGTTCGATCGAGCTGTCGCTGGGCGGGCCGGCCGGTGGCGACGGACTGATCGGCCTGGAGGCCGGGCAGCGGCGGGCGACCACCCGGCTGCTGGACGGCGACTACCCGAAGGTCACCTCGATCTTCCCGACCAGCGTCGACACGATCGGGGTGGTGAGCACCGCAGAGCTCGTCGAGGCGGTCAAGCGGGTGGCCCTCGTCGCCGACCGCAACACCCCGGTGCGCCTGTCGTTCACCGACGGTCAACTGAGCATCGAGGCCGGCACCGGCGACGACGCCCAGGCCTCCGAGGCGATCGACTGCACCCTCACCGGCCCGGAGATCGAGATCGCCTTCAACCCGCACTTCCTGCTCGACGGGCTGGGGGTGCTCGGCACGGCATACACCCGACTGTCCTTCACCCAACCCAGCCGCCCCGCCGTGCTCGCCGGCCAGGCCGCCGCCGACGGTGAGGCCGACACGAGCTACCGGTATGTGCTCATGCCGGTGCGCTTCGCCGGTTGAGGCTTTCTCGGGTAACCCGATAAACCCCCGCTTCACCCGACAAGTCTTCTCGGGTGAAGGACGCCTTTCTCGGGTGACCCGATAAACCTGAGGTATGCCGCGGCCCCCCGCCCCCGGATCGCCCGCCCCAGACCGCGCCGCCACACCGCGGGGCAACACCTGTCACAGGATCGGACGCCGGCGCGGTGGGGCATACCCTTGCCCCCAGGCACCCGGCAGCCGGCCGGCGCGGACGTGGAGGTTGTCGATGCAGCTCGGTCTCATCGGTCTGGGCAAGATGGGCGGCAACATGCGTGAGCGGTTGCGCCGCGCCGGGCACGAGGTGGTCGGCTACGACCGCAACCCACAGGTCTCCGACGTCAAGACGCTGGCCGCCCTGGTCAAGGCCCTGGCCGCGCCGCGGGTGGTCTGGGTGATGGTGCCAGCTGGTGCGCCCACGCGTGACACGGTGACCAAACTGGCCGGGGTACTCGAGCGGGGCGACCTGGTCATCGACGGCGGCAACTCCCGCTTCACCGACGACATCGAGCACGCAAAGATGTTGTCCGCCAAGGGGATCGGCTATCTCGACTGCGGTGTCAGCGGCGGCATCTGGGGCTTGGAGAATGGCTACGGCCTGATGGTCGGCGGCCCGAAGCGGTGGGTCACCAAGGCGATGCCGATCTTCGACGCGCTGCGCCCCGAGGGCCCGCGCGACGAGGGTTTCGTGCACGCCGGCGAGATCGGCGCCGGGCACTACACGAAGATGGTGCACAACGGCATCGAATACGGGCTGATGGCCGCCTACGCCGAGGGCTACGAGCTGCTGGCCAAGAAAGACATCGTCACCGACGTGCCGGGCGCCTTCAAGGCCTGGAGCCGCGGCACCGTGGTGCGCTCCTGGCTGCTGGACCTCATGGTCAAGGCCCTGGAGGAGAACCCCACCCTGAAGGGCGTCTCCGACTACACCGCCGACTCCGGCGAGGGCCGCTGGACCGTCGAGGAGGCCATCGCCCTCGGCGTGCCGATGCCGGTCATCAGCGCCTCCCTCTTCGCCCGGTTCGCCTCCCGTCAGGACGCGTCGCCGACCATGCAGGCGGTCGCCGCGTTGCGGGGCCAGTTCGGCGGGCACCAGGTGATGACCATCGCCGAGGGCGAGCGGTTGCGCCGCGGCGACGTGCCACCGGCCGCCCCGGCGGTCAAGGCGGCCGCCGACAAGCCGCTGACCCGTGGTCGCGGCGCGGCGGCCGAGGTCGCAGCAGCCGCTGCCAAGGGCCGCCGGGCGGCAGCTGCCGGGCCCTCCTCCGGCGGCGGCGCGACAGCCCGCACCCGCGCGAGCAAGGCCGCGCCGGCGGCCGCGTCCGACCCTGCCGGCGCCGCGCCCGCCACTCGCCGTCGGCGCCCGTCCTGAGCGGTCACCTACGCTGAGCCGGTGCACGTCCGGCACCTTTCGCTCGTCGACTTCCGCTCGTATGCCGCGGCGGAGCTCCC
>RRZT010126380.1_pt1 | contig 31847 bp, 31 predicted proteins | sample 2165551 | NCBI WGS metagenome assembly RRZT01 (sample SAMN10456910, study PRJNA506462) | wastewater metagenome | biome: wastewater; feature: sludge; material: wastewater sludge; isolation source: wastewater sludge with Escherichia coli K12::gfp cells carrying plasmid... | place: USA: Moscow, Idaho...
AAAAGTTTTATAAGCGGTTTTTCAACTGAGAAGATCAGTGATTCGATAATACTCAGAAACATAAAATATAATTTATACGGAAATAATATAGGAGTGGAATTTGAATTGCAGGAAGTATAGCAGAAAGGAGCTGATATCATTTTTACAGGATTAATAGAGGAAATAGGGAAAATAGCAAATATAAAAAATAAAAATCAGGGACTTGAGATAGAAATAGAAGCGGAAAAGGTTCTGGAAAATGTAAATATAGGTGACAGTATTGCTGTGAATGGAGTTTGTCTTACAGTAACAGGATATAAAAAAAATTTATTTACGGCAGATGCGATGTACGAAACAATAAACAGATCAAATCTGAAAAGACTGCGTTCAGGAGATAAAGTTAATCTTGAAAAATCTTTGACTCTTTCAAAGCCGCTTGGAGGACATCTGGTGACAGGAGATGTTGAGTGTGAAGGTGAGATTATCTCGGTAGTGACAAATGGAATAGCCAGACATTATAAAATAAAGATGGACAAAAAATATATGAAATATGTAGTGGAAAAAGGAAGAATTACATTGGACGGAGCAAGTCTGACAGTAATTGATGCAGAAAATGATACCTTTAGTGTATCTCTGATTCCTCATACCATAAAAAATATTATACTGGGAAGTAAAAAAAACGGAGACCTGGTTAATATAGAAACAGACTTATTTGCAAAATATGTAGAAAAAATACTTAATTCAGAAAAAGAAACGGGATTGACACAGGAATTTTTGAGCAAAAATGGTTTTTAGAGAGGAGAAATAACATGTTTAATACTATAAATGAAGCTCTTGAGGACATTAGAAATGGAAAGCCGGTTATTATTGTAGATGATGAGAACAGGGAAAATGAAGGGGATCTTTTTATTCCTGCGGAAACGATAAGTGAAGAAGTGGTAAATTTCATGGTAAAAGAGGCAAGAGGACTTATGTGTGTACCGCTTACAAAGGACAGAGCAGACAGACTGGGGCTTTATTATATGGCAGAAAAAAATACTGATAGTCACGGAACAGCTTTTACAGTATCTGTGGATTCATATGAGAATACTACTACAGGGATATCAGTACAGGACAGACTTGCCACAATTAAAGATCTTGCTGATAATGCCAAAGGAGAAAATGATTTTAGAAAGCCCGGACATATATTTCCCCTGATAGCAAAAGAAAACGGTGTTCTTGAAAGAAAGGGACATACCGAGGCAGCAGTGGATATATGCAGAATAGCAGGTTTTCAGGAAGTCGGGGTAATAATAGAAATATTAAAAGATGACGGTACGATGGCAAGAAGAGATGATCTTTTGAAATTTGCCGGAGACAATAATCTGAAAATAATAACAATCGAGGATCTGATATTATATAGAAAAATAAATGAAAAACTGGTTCAAAGAGAAGTTACCGCCAATCTTCCTACTAAATACGGCAATTTTAAAATAGCTGCTTACAATGATAAAATAGAAAAGAAAGAATATGTTGTCATGATAAAAGGAGAAATAAAAGGAAAAGAAAATGTAAGCACAAGACTGCACTCTGAATGTCTTACCGGGGATGTATTCGGCTCTAAAAGATGTGACTGCGGAGAGCAGCTGGAAAGAGCTCTGGCTGAACTTGAGGAAAAAGGAGAGGGGATACTTATTTATCTTAGACAGGAAGGCAGAGGAATAGGACTTATAAACAAACTGAAAGCTTATAATCTTCAAGATGAAGGATATGATACTATAGAGGCTAATCATCAACTGGGGTTCGGCGATGACATGAGAGATTATGCCGTAGCAGCACAAATAATAAAGGATATGGAAATAAAATCAGTTTCAATTATGACAAATAACCCGCAAAAAATAAACGGACTGGAAAAATACGGGATAAAAGTATCCGACAGAGAAGAACTGGAAATAAAATCAAATGATGTAGACAGAAATTATTTGAAAACAAAAAAATATAAAATGGGACATATTTTAAAACAGGAATTATAATTAATAAAATCGGAAAAGAAAAATCCTAAAATTAAATATACTTGTTAATATAAAAGCTGTCCGGCTCTCTGAAATTCTCTTTCAGTATGCCGGACAGTTTTAAATTATAGATTTAAAAAAATTTTTATATTAAATTCTCAAGCTCAGACAGCATTTTTTCACGATTATCAGAACCAAAATAATTGATACTGGAAATTTCAAAGCCTCTAAATAAGAAAGTTGCTGAAAAAATAGCATCCATAGCAGATTTGACACCGCTTTCCTCATAATATTTCAATGCTGCTCCCATAGGTGAAAAAGTTGAAATAGTTTTTCCTGTCATTAATTTATTAATGCTCCCGTCGCTGTTATAGCTGTAGGCAAAGTTTTGGGAAAGAACTCTGTCAATATATCCTTTCATTAAGGCAGGCATTGCTGATGAATAAATAGGGAAAATAAGAAATACGCTGTCGGCATTCTTCAAATATTCCTGTTCTTTTATTACATCTTCTCTGTATTTTCCCTGAAAAGCCGAAGATATATCATTTTCAGTGATGACAGGGTCAAACTGGAGAGCGTAAAGATCTCTTACTTCTACATTCTCATCTCTCTTTTTTAAAATATCAATCAATCCGTTTTTTATTTTATTACTGCAGCTGTCTGAAATAGGTGAACAGCAAATAATCAAATTGTTTTTCAAAATAATCACCCTTTTTTATTAGATATAAAATCAGGGAACAAAATAGTCCCTGTTTTTAGTATTATTATATTAAGGCAGGTCATTTTCCTTATCTGCTTTCAAAACGATATTAAGGATTTCTTTCTCTACCTCTTTATTATAGACTCCTGTACGATAATTATAACGGAGCTCGCTTGAATCTTCTCCATCCTTTATTTTTTCCCAGACAAAGTTCGGAAGTTCCAGATAAACAAGATGAGCTTTACCGTTCACATATGAAAACATGCTGGGGATTTTTGCTTCTTTTGATAATGAAGCAAGGAGCTCAAGGTTATCCTTTCTTGACAAATATGTAACATGGATAAAAGGATTAAGCTCTGCGAACTTCTCCATAAAGGGAACAAAAGCTCTGCAGTCAGGACAGTAAGGTTCGGCAAAAATGACAAAAGAGATTTTTTTGCTTACAGCTTTGACCTTTTCTTCTGTTTCTTTACTAAGTATTATTTTATCCATAATTTTTAACTGCTTAGCTTTGTCAGCTTCATCAGAATAGTTTAAATATTCACTAAAATCATTCATATAAAATCACCTCATTAACCATATTATAAACTAAAATGAAAAAAAAAGAAAGCATTTCAAAGAAAAGAAGAGCGGGAAATTTGATTTCGGAGTTTTCAGTTATAAAAAAATATGGTACAATAACGTTGAATTTGATAACTTGAGTTTATTTATTAATATAATGATGAATTTTTGTTTCCAAAGGATAAATGATAATGGGGAGATATGGAATGTAAAAAAAACAGACAAACTGAAATAAAATTAAAAAATTATAGGAGAAAACAACTTTATGAATAGATTATTACTAAAATATTTAGAAAAAAGACCTGCAGCTTATGAAGTAACAGGACTTAAATTTTGGGATGATCCCCATATATCAAAAGGAATGCTTGCTGCACACCTAAATACTGAATTAGAAAGTGCTACACGAAAACTTGATTTTATAAAAAAATCTGTTGACTGGATAAAAGAAATAACGGATGGAGAAAATAGAAAAAAACTTTTGGATCTTGGGTGCGGACCGGGAATTTATGCGGAATTATTTGCAGAAAGAGGATTTGATGTAACAGGAATAGATATTTCCGGGCGTTCAATAGATTATGCGAAAGAGAATACTGTAAAAAAAAGAAGTAATATAAAATATTATCAAAAAAGCTATCTGGAGATGGAATATTCAGAAGAATTTGATATTATAACACTGATTTACTGTGATTTCGGAGTATTAAATCCTGAAGAAAGGGAAATACTGTTAAAAAAAATATATAAAGCTCTAAAACCGGGAGGAATGCTTATATTCGATGTTTTTTCAGAAAAGGAATATCAAATGAAAGAGGAGAATACAAGCTGGTCATATAATAGCGGAGGATACTGGAGCGAAAATCCGTATGTATGCCTTTATTCATTCAGCAGATATGATGAAGCAGCGGTTTTTCTTGAACAATATGTAATTCTGGAGGAAGAAAGTGTAAAATGTTATAATCTCTGGAATAAAGCTTTTTCTGCAGAAGAGCTTCACCGAGATCTTGGAGAGGCTGGTTTTCATAAATGCGAGTTTTATGATGATATATCAGGGAAAAATTTCACAGAAAACAGCAATGTGATATGTGCAGCAGCATATAAATAACAATAATCAACAGTTAACAAATAACAGGCAGGTCTAAAAACAGACTTGCTTTTTTATTGAAATATTTGAACTCAAGGAATGAAATATAAACAGAAGCAAATAAATTAAAAAAGTTTCTTTTTCAGATAAATTGTGGTAGAATAAAGGAAAAACAAGAGGTGAGCTCAAAATGTACAGGGCAGTCGTAACAGACCTTGACGGTACTTTATTAAACAATGAAAAGGAAGTTTCTGAATTTTCAAAAGAAGTGATCAACAAAATAAGGGAAAAAGGAGTAAAATTCTTTATTGCAACGGGAAGATCTTATCCTGATACAAAAAGAATAATGGAAACAATCGGAATAAAAGTTCCTTTGATTACATCAAACGGTGCAAGAATAAATGATGAAAACGGGGAAACAATATATGCAAATGATCTGGAAAAAAAGTATATAAGAAAAATTCTGGAAATGGATTATAAAAAATACGGGGAAGAAATATTTCTAAATCTGTATTCTGACAATGTATGGTATATTACAGAAGAAATGACAATGGATCCTTTCAAGGATCTGAAATATTTTCTGCCGCATAAAATAACTGTAGAAGAAGCAAAACAGATGTCAGTTTCAAAGTTTTTTTTCATAGGGGATCACGAGCATTTGATGAGACTGGAAAAAGAGTTATTCTTACTGACAGACGGCAATGTAAATATAGCAATGGTTACTCCGGAATGTCTGGAGGTATTTGATATAGAAGTTCATAAAGGCAATGCAATAAAGATTTTAATGAAAAAGGAAAAAATTAAAATGTCTGAAGTAGTGGCTTTCGGTGATGGTTTTAATGATTATGAAATGTTAAAAATGGTAGGAAAAGGATATGTTATGGGAAATGCACTTTATCAGCTTAAAGAAGCACTCCCAGACAATGAAATAATAGGTACCTGCGATTCTGATGCAGAAGCCAAAAAATTAATTGAATTATTTTTGTAGAGGTGGTAGAAATGGCTAAAAAAGCATTGGTGGTTGATGATACACCCTATATCAGGGCTGATATCAGAGAGATATTGGAAAGAAACGGATTTGAAGTAACGGAAGCTGAAAATGGTGCAGAAGCAGTGGAATTATATAAAGAAGGAAGGCCTGATCTGGTAACAATGGATATAAATATGCCTAAAATTCACGGATTGCGTGCTACACAAATGATTACTAATTTTGATCCGAATGCCAATATTATAATTTGCAGCACTATGGTAGCGCTGTCAAATTATGTTAAACTGGGAAAAGAAGCAGGGGCAAAGGCTTTTTTATCAAAACCTTTTTCTGAAGGAGAGCTCTTAAAAGAAATAAAAAGATTAAATATATAAGAAAAAGACCTTATAATTAAGAGGTCTTTTTATGTTTATAAATTATTGAAAGCGGTGATATTATGGATTTTACTATGAATATGGAGAAAACAATGTCAAAAATAAAAAACGGGGCATTTTTAAGCGTCAGATCAGGAACTAAGGTGAACACAATGACTATAGGATGGGGATATATGGGAATTATGTGGAATAAGCCTTATTTTATGGTTTTGGTAAGACCGCACAGATATACAAATGAGTTGTTGGAAAACGGAGAAGATTTCACAGTGAGTATTCCTTTTGGGAGTAATTTAAATAAAGAACTGGGTATATGCGGCACAAAATCAGGCAGAGATATAGATAAATCTGAAATAGTGGAATTTGTCCCTTCTAAATTAACAAAATCACCTGTAATAAAAGGGTGTGACATGTATTATGAATGTAAAATAAGATTTAAACAGCTCATGAACGGCGAGGAATTTCCCGAGGATGTTAAGAGTGCTAATTATCCTCAAAAAGATTATCATTATATGTATTTCGGAGAAATAATAGAGTGTTACAGTAATGATGGAAAATAAACTGTTATAAATAAATATAAGGATTCTATAAATTTATTATGCTGTTTTATTTTATAAATATAATTTTATTTGTAGAATTTAAATTAAAAAATATCTGATAAAAATAAAATTATACTTTTATAATTCTTAAAATAGATTTTGTTATTGAAACGGAGTCTTCCTGCTTAATGCGTATAAAACAATATCTCAAGATCTTTTTTATTGAATAAAATAATTTTTTGTTAAAATGTTTCAGAAAAATAATAAGATTTGATTTGGACAGTGGTATAAAAAATACCAAGAGATAACCGCTATGGCAGGTAACTGGAAGATTTTAAAAATGGAACCATGTAATTTACCACAAAAACTGACAATAGTATTTTTAGAAATAATGAAGGATACGGCGGGTGCTAATTTTATATTGTGCTGCACAAATAGTAAACGGAACAAACCATATACGATTCTGTAAGCAGACACTGATAACAAATCCCCCAAAGGAGAATATTGTCAAAATGATACTGCATGAAACATTGGATGGAAAGTTTATTATACCTGCTATTGAAAGTATAATGTAAAAAAATTAATAAATAAAGGCTGTATTATAGGATTTTATGAGAGCAAACTAGCTCTTGTGACTTCATAAAATAATACAGGAAAATCGTATGAGATTCCGGAAATTTAGATATTAAATTTCCGGATTTGTATTTTTTGGAATTTTTCAGGTAATTACAGAGTAAAATTATCTGAAAAGTAAAACAGGAACCAGTGAAAATAACACAAGAAAAATATTGTGTAATTTCAAAGGTTCCTTCTTAATTTATTTATAAATCTTCCAAATTAATAAACAAGTGATTTAATATCATATGGCAGATAATAAAGCGGTTTTGCAGAATTTTGCTTTAAAAATTCTATTTCATTCATTACTTTAGGTATATCCATAAGAGTTACCTGTGCTGTGATATATCCCGAAAGTCTTTGAAGAACTTTATTATAATCTTCTTTTACAAAGATTTCTTCTACACTGTAATTTTGTAATTTCAGATCCTTGGCCATTGCCTGTATTGTATCATCAAGTGAGCCGATCTGGTCAACAAGCCCTATTTCCTTAGCTTCATCACCGAGCCATACTTTACCCTGAGCATATTCCTCAAGTTTATCAGCTGAGATGCCTCTGTTTTTTTCAACTCTTGACTTGAACTCTTTATATGTATCCTGCATACTTGTACGTAATCTTTCCGTACTTTCTTCACTTAAATCTACAAAAGGGTCATATAAATCAGAATATTTACCTTTGGTGATACTGCTGCTGTCTATCCCCAGATTACCGGCTGCCTTTTTTATTTTTGGAATAGTACTTACTACACCAACAGAACCGGTAATAGTACTTTTGTCTGCAAAAATTTTATCTCCTGCCATTGCTATATAATAGCCGCCTGAAGCTGCGGTACTTCCCATAGAAACATAAACAGGAACAGGCATTTCAGAAAACATCTGGTAGATAAGCTCGGCACTTAAGGCAGAACCACCCGGTGAATTTATTCTTAATACCACACCTTTAAGGTTATTTACTTTTTTCAGCTGTTTTATCTTTTCAGCAATACTAACCGGTGTGATAGCAATATTGTTTCCTGTATTTTCATCATACATAATAGGGCCTTCAGCATAAATAACAGCTATTTTGTCCTTTTTCTCAGGTACACGCATCTTAGCCGCATAATCATATATATCAATGATATTTTCATCTGTTATTCCAAGTCTTTGAAAAAGCTGACCAGAATACTCCAGCTTATCAATAAATCCTCTGTCCCTCGCATTAAACGGAGTGAGGAAAGAACTGTCGCCATTCATGACATCAGCAGAAAGCTTATTTTTATCAATTTTTCTTGCTTTAGAAATATTTTCCGTAAATATATCAAGTCTTCTGTCAAAAATTCTTGTCAGCTCGCCTTTCAGCTCGTCAGAGATGGAAGTCCTTGTATAATTCTCGCCGTATGACTTAAAATCACCAATATGGATAACTTTAATATCAATTCCAAGCTTGTCAAAAAGATTTTTATAATACAGACTTGAATAATGATAGCCTGTAATTGACAAATCTGCTGATGCTGACGGAACCATGCTGATTTCACTTGCATTTACTGCCAGTGAATATTTATTATTATCGATATAGCTTCCATATGCATATATCTTCTTTCCGCTCTTTTTTATTTTTTCAAATTTCGGTATGAGTTCTTCAATCTGTGAAGAATTCAGTGAAATCTGGTCTAGATTAATAATAACACCTTTGACTTTAGGATCCTGGGCTATATAATCTACAGAATTGACTATTTTATAAAAATTTACATTATATTTGGAATTTACAAAGAGTTTGTTATTTAATTTGTCCTCGGTAGGATCATAAGGATTAAATACAACATATTCATAATTCTTATTTACAGTATTTTTTTGTTCAAGGATTTTCCCCATTGAAGCTGCAAAAATAAGAAAAACAATTGTAAAAACAACTATTGCAAGTAATAATTTTAAAAAAAACGAGTATATTTCTTTTATTGTAAAAATGAAAAAACTTTTTATGAAATCAAAGAATTTCATGTTATACCTCCTAAGTGTAAAGTATATCATTTATAGGTCAATTTATCAATGGGGAAAATGAAAAAAGGCTGTTCAAAAATAAAGTTGACTTATTTGTAATTATAATATTAAAATCAATTATCAAAAAAAATCTAATAATTATAACAGGAGAAAAATATGAAATTACAGATAAAGGAAACAGAGCTTAGCAGGGTATGGAAATTAAGATATGAAGTTATGTATCCTGAAAAGGATATAGAATATGTAAAGCTGGAAGAGGACGAAAAGGGGATACATTTAGGGCTTTATGCAGATGATAAATTAATGTCAGTAATATCTTTATTTACAGAAAATGACAGTATTCAATTTAGAAAATTTGCCACTCTTGCAGCAGAGCAGGGAAAAGGATACGGAACAATGCTTCTTAATGAGGTTATTGATTATGCAGGAAGAAATAATATAAAAAAGATATGGTGTAATTCAAGAATAGAAAAAACAGGATTTTATGAAAAATTTGGTTTTAAGAAGACAAACAAAAAATATGAACAGGATGGCAGAAGGTTTATTATAGTGGAAAAAATATTATAGATTTTATTGCAGCTATTAAGGCAGATTTATTTTTTAAAATAGAAAAACAGACTTTTAACGGCTTTATAAACCGGTCAAGTCTGTTTTTTGTTATAAATCTTATTTTGCAGTTATTTTTATTTCAACTCTTCTGTTTTGTGCACGTCCGTCAGAAGTAGAGTTAGAAGCTACAGGCTGTTTGCTTCCGTAACCTACAGCAGTTATTCTGCTGGAAGCAATACCTTCCTGTTTAAGGTAATTAGCAACACTATTTGCTCTGTTTACAGAAAGCGGGTTATTAATAGCATCATTTCCTGTACTGTCTGTATGTCCCGATACTGTAATATTAGAATCAGGATATTCTTTTAATACTGATGCGATGGAATCAAGAGTATTAGTGAATCTCGAAGAAATAGTACTGCTGTTAGTAGCAAATGTAACATTTTCCGGAGCTACCAGCTTAATTTCACCCTCAGCTGTTCTTGTAACCTCGACACCTGTTCCTTTTAGATCCTCTCTTAACTTAGCTTCCTGTTTATCAAAAACATTACCAATAACTGCTCCTACTGCAGCACCGGCAGCTGTACCTATTACAGTTCCTTTAGTGTCTTTACCTATAATTTGTCCTAGTACGGCACCGGCAGCAGCTCCTGCCCCTGCACCTATTGTAGTTTTACTTGCCTGTGTTTTTCCTGTCTCAGGATTTGTAGTTGTACAAGAAACAACTATTAAACTTAAGGCTAAAGTCATTATAAATTTATTTTTCATTGTATTACCTCCCTATCAAATTTTTAATTCTTAACATACACTATAAATTATACCAAAAAAACAATATAAATAATCATAGAAAAGCCTTAGAAAAATATTCTGTTATTAAAAAAGCGTAAGAAAGCACTGTAAAAGTAATTTTCAGAATATAAAAACAGCAGATAAAAAATATATCTACTATATATGTATGAAAAAAATAAAATTATAAATAATAAGAAATTTTGAAAAATTTATTTACTTATCAAATATAAAAAAATACATTATTTTGAAAAAAAACAGATATTATTTGTATAGGAAAACAGCTGTAAAATGCAAAAAAAACATTTTTTTTATAAAAAATAAATCCTTTGTTTTCAAGGGTTCTAGAAGACAGTAAGAAAAAAAACAAAAAAATATCAAAAATATTGTTGACGAAAGTTTTTTTTTATGATATTATCTTATTCGTCTTGAGAGGATATGAAAAAGCTTGATAACAAGCACCTCAAACTATGCGCCCTTCGTCTAGTGGTCAGGACCTCGGGTTTTCATCCCGGTAACAGGGGTTCGATCCCCCTAGGGCGTACCAAACTTAAATCCTTTACGGTCGCTTAGCTCAGTTGGGAGAGCACCTGCCTTACAAGCAGGGGGTCACTGGTTCGAGCCCAGTAGCGACCACCATTTAAGAAATATTTGGTTTATATAATTCAAGACACCCTGTGGGGGTGTAGCTCAGCTGGTTAGAGCGCTGGCCTGTCACGCCAGAGGTCGCGGGTTCGAGCCCCGTCACTCCCGCCAACAATTTAATATTTGTGCCGCTTTAGCTCATTTGGTAGAGCAGCTGACTTGTAATCAGCAGGTGGTTGGTTCGAATCCGACAAGCGGCACCATTTAATTTTCTGGTGAGGTTCCCGAGCGGCCAAAGGGATCAGACTGTAAATCTGACGGCTACGCCTTCGAAGGTTCGAATCCTTCTCTCACCACCATTTTTTTTAAAAAAATTTTGAAAATATATAGTTATAATTCTGAGGAGGCTTAATAAACAATGGTTAGAAAAATAAAAAAACCAGGGGCATCACAAGGCGGACAGCAAGATATCATTAGACAGGCTCAGCAAATGCAGCAGGAAATGCTAAAAATACAAGAAGAGCTAAAAGATAAAACAGTGGAGACATCAGTAGGCGGCGGAGCAGTAACTATAAAAGCAAATGGTCAAAAGCAGATTTTAGAAATGAATTTATCATTAGATATATTAAAAGATGCTGTAGAGGATGAAGATGCTTCTATAGTAGCAGATATGATCATAAATGCAGTAAACGAAGTATTGGAAAAAGCCGAAGAGCTTGCAGAAAAAGAAATGGAGCTTGTAACAGGCGGAGTAAATATTCCAGGTTTATTCTAAAGATTGATATAAAACGACACCATTATGGTGTTTTTTTTTATTTGTAATTTTTATGATAATTATATTTAATAAATGAAAGATATATTTTAAGGCATTCAAAAATAATTTTCAGAATAAAAACTAATTTTCTATTTTAATCTGTTTGTATTAAGTAAATATTATACTCTGTATCATTCAGAGAAATTTTCTCTCTTCCTGCTGCCTGCCGGCAGTATCATATCAGTTAATTCTGTGTTACAGAAAAATATCCGGCATCAATATATAAGATTATATCTCAGTATAAGTGAAATATTTGGAGCAAATAAAAAAAATGATTATTTTTATCATTGATTTTACTTGCTGTGTTAAAAAAAGATATGTATTTTATCAGTATATTCAAGGGCTTTATTTATGAGAACCATATTTTTTTATGAATAAATCTAAATGTACAAATATAAAAAATATATATATTCCTGAAAAGTAATGAAATCAATATTGAAACATCATTTTTAGTTAGTATATACAAATAAAATGAAAATATAGTTTGAATTTTTTATAAATAGTTTGTATACTACATATAGATTTATAAATATTAAAAAACACTATATATAGTGTTTGTGAAGGGAAGATATATATGAAAAAGATAATAAAATTTGAAAAAAATGACTGCAATCCATGTGCAATGGTGTCAGATTTATTAGATAAAAGCGGTGTGGAGTATGAAAAAGTAAATCCGTTTGACAGCCCTGAGCTGGCTGTAAAATATAAAATCAGATCAGTTCCCACAGTAATATTATTTGAACATGATCAGGAATTAAGAAGAACTGTAGGGTTCAAACCGGAAGAATTAAAAGAAATTATGGACTCTTTATAAATATAACAGGTGGCAAAAGATATTGGATATTACCTTGTCGCCTTTTATTATCTAAGGAAAGCGAGGTTATGATATGAAATATATATATTATGACTCTAAAACAGGCAATGTAGAAAGATTTATAAATAAAATACGGCCTTTGAAAAATTGGATTTTTATTAAAATAAATGAAGAAACTGTTGCTGAAAACAAAGGACATCTTGTGACATTCACCACTAATTTCGGTGAAGTCTCAAAAACAACAGAAAAATTTCTTTTGAAAAATAATGAAAAGATACTGAGTGTATCGTCAAGCGGCAATATGAACTGGGGGAAATTATATGCCCTGGCAGCAGATAAAATATCAGAACATTACAATATACCTGTTATTTTAAAATTTGAACTGGCAGGATTGAATTCGGAAGTGGAAACATTTATAAGAAAAGTGGAGGAAATAAGATGATAGCAAAAAAATGGATATTTCTCAATAATGAGATAATGATAAAAAAAGATGACGAGTTTCAGCTGGAGAAAGATAAAGAAGCAGTAAAATCATATTTTCTGGATTATGTAAATAAAAATACTGTTTTTTTCTATACTTTGAAAGAAAAAATTGATTATCTCATAGAAAATGATTATTATATTGATTTTTACAAGATGTATACCTTTGAAGAAATACAAAAAGTATTTACGCTGGTATATGATAAAAAATTCAGATTTCCGTCGTTTATGAGTGCATTTAAGTTCTATCAGAGCTATGCACTGAGAGATGATTCCGGAGAAAAGTTTTTGGAGAGATATGAGGACAGAATAGCGGTTATTTCATTGTATCTTGGACAGGGAAACCTTACACAGTCGCTGGAATATGCCGAAATGCTGATAAATCAAGAATATCAGCCTGCTACACCAACATTTTTGAATTCCGGAAAGAAAAGATCAGGAGAATTAGTATCATGTTTTCTGGATGAAATCGGTGATAACCTGAACGGAATAGGTTATGCTGTTGATTCTGCCATGAAGCTTTCATCAATAGGCGGAGGAGTGGCACTTAATCTCTCAAAGCTGAGAGGAAGGGGAGAATCTATCAAGGGAGTGGAAGGAAGAGCAAGCGGAGTGCTTCCTATAATGAAAATACTTGAAGATATTTTCTCTTATGCAAATCAGCTTGGTCAGAGAGCCGGTGCAGGAGCTGTATATCTGAATGTATTTCATTCGGATATAGAAGAATTTCTTGACTGTAAGAAGATAAACGTAGATGAAAAGGTAAGAATAAAGTCATTGTCAATAGGAGTTATAATACCTGATAAATTTATGGAGCTGGCAGAAAAAGACGAGCCTTATTATGTATTTCATGCTCATACGGTGTTTCAGGAGTATGGAAAATATCTTGATGATATGGATATGAATGAAATGTACGAGGAACTGGTAGATAATCCCAATGTGAAAAAGAAAAAGCTGAATGCAAGACATCTGCTTGTGAAAATAGCACAGACACAAAAAGAAAGCGGTTATCCATATTTATTCTTTAAAGATAATGCAAATAATGAACATGCTTTAAAAGATATAGGAGAAGTAAAATTTTCAAATCTTTGTACAGAGATAATGCAGCTTTCAGAAGTTTCGGATATAGGAACATATTATGAAGAAGACACAATAAGAAGAGGAATCTCATGTAATCTCGGGTCATTGAATATAGTGACTGTAATGGAAAATAAGAGAATAAAAGAGGCTGTAAAAACAGCAATGGAATCTCTTACAATGGTTTCTGACCTCACAAATATAGACATGGTTCCTTCTATAAAAAAAGCAAACGAGGAGCTGCACAGTGTGGGGCTTGGGGCAATGAATCTTCACGGTTTCTTCGCAAAAAACTTTATAATGTATGAAAGCAGAGAAGCACTGGATTTTTGTAATGTATTTTTCATGATCGTAAATTATTATTCAATAGAAAAATCAATGGAAATAGCCAGAGACAGAAATAAGAGATTTAAAGACTTTGAAAAATCAGAATATGCTAAAGGAACTTATTTTGATAAATATACAGAACACGAATATATGCCTAAAACAGAAAAAGTAAAAGAACTTTTTGACGGGATTCATATTCCTACTAAGGAAGACTGGGAAATCCTTAAAGGACAGGTTATGAAAAACGGTATGTATCATGCATACAGAATGGCAATAGCTCCGAATCAGTCTACTTCTTATATATTAAGCTCTACAGCATCTGTAATGCCTATAGTAGATACTATAGAAGTAAGAGAGTACGGAGACAGCACAACATTTTACCCTATGCCTTACCTGACAAATGATAATTATTTCTTTTACAAGTCAGCATATGACATGGATCAAAAAAGTCTGATAAAACTGATTTCTGTTATTCAGAGACACGTTGATCAAGGGATATCAACAATTTTATATACTAACAGCAGTGATAATACAAGAGATCTGGCTAAATATTATGTATATGCCCATAAAATGGGTCTTAAATCACTATATTATACAAGAACGAGAAAAGCTACAATAGATGAATGCGTATCGTGCGCGGTTTAGAAAAGGAAAGGTGGAAATAAATATGGAAAAATACATTGCGGTTAACTGGAATACACCGGAAAATGATTATGTGGAAATGTTTTGGGAGCAGAACCTGAAACAATTTTGGATAGATACGGAATATATACCTTCAAAGGATATAGATTCATGGAATTCACTGGAGCAGGAAATGAGAGAGGCATATAAGAAAGCACTGGGAGGACTTACACTTCTTGATACATTACAGAGTCACACTGGAATGCCGAAAGTAATAGATCATATAGATTCGCTTCAGAATAAATCTGTTCTGTCTTATATGTGTATGATGGAAACTATTCATGCGAAGTCATATTCGACAATATTTACTACTGTGGCAACAACTCCGGAGATAAATGAAATATTTAACTGGGTGCAGGAAAATGAATATCTTCAGTTTAAGGCAAGAACAATAGATTCTTATTATAGAAAATTAGATAAAAAAGACGCTACTGACGAGGAGATATTCATGGCCCTGAGCTCGTCTGTATTACTGGAAACATTCTTATTCTACAGCGGATTTTTTCTTCCTCTGTGGCTTGCAGGTCAGGGACAGATGGTGGCCAGCTGTGATATAATAAAAAAAATAATAGCGGATGAATCAATACATGGAGTATTTGTAGGGCTTCTGGCACAGGAATTCTTCAAAAAATTTACTCCTGAAGATCAACAGAGAATAGAGAAAAATCTAAAGGAGCTCATGTATGTGCTGTATGAAAATGAATTAAAATACACTGATGAGGTATATACAGAAATAGGCTTATCTGGTGATGTAAAAGAATATATAAGATATAATGCGAATAAAGCATTGATGAATCTGGGATTCGATGAAGAGTTTGAGGTGAAAGAAGTGAATCCTATAGTATTAAACGGACTTAACGTGGAAACTACACAGCATGACTTTTTCTCTAAAAAATCGACAAATTATGAAAAAGCTTTGGAAATAGTTCATCTGCATGATGATGATTTCGATTTTGGAGCTGACACAGATCTTGATATATAATAAATTTTCTAAAAGAACCGGTTCAAATAAACCGGTTTTTTCTTATCTGCGGATTTCTGTTTTTAATCATAAATCTCTATTGAAGAATGCGGGAAACAGATTTTAATTTTTTTAGCGAAAAAGACTAGATTTTTATTGTTAATTCAGGTATTATTTATATTAAGCGTAAAAATAAAATTTTAGGAGGAAAAATGAAGAAGCTGGTATTTGTAGGAGTATTGTTGCTGAGTTTTGTTATTTTCCCGGAAATGACAACAGAAAATATAATAAAATATATAGACGGGAAGGATTATAAAACAGCAGCCCAAAACCTTATTATATATCAAAAAGAATCGAAATTCAAAGTAAGCAGTGAGAAAGAGGCTGAAGAAACAGTAAAAGATATTTTTGATACAAGAGAAATATTGATAAAGAATTATAAAAATATAAATATATCGAATTATAAATCTGCATTTTCAAAAGATATAAATACCGGGGAAATTCAGGGATTGCTTGCAGATGAAGGAATGAATCCCGCAGGATTTGTAAAAATATTGAATAATCTGAATTATGATAATTTTTTAATAGACTTTTTTATGGATGACCCTGATTCAGGTTATGGAATTTATGCTCTCAGATATATTCAGGATGATGACTCTGCTATTATTATTCAGATTACAAAAGAAAATAATGCTTATAAAATAACAGAAGTAATAAATTATAAATAAAGGAGCTGAAAAAATGTTAGATATAAAAAAGGTTTATCAGGAAATTGACAGGAGATATGATGAGATAGTACAGATAAGAAGGTATCTGCACATGCATCCGGAGCTTTCTTTTCATGAAACGGGGACAGCTGCATATATTGCTGATTTTTATAAAGGGAAAGATGTGGAGATAGTAACTAATATAGGCGGAGGAAACGGGATAGTAGTAACTCTGAAAGGGAAAAATCCCGGAAAAACAGCAGCAGTAAGAGCTGATTTTGATGCACTTCCCATTCAGGAAGAAAATGATATAGAATATAAATCGCAGAACCCCGGAGTTATGCATGCCTGCGGACATGACGGCCATACTGCATACCTTATGATTCTTGCAGATATTCTTATAGGGATGAAAGAGGACATAGACGGTACAATAAAGTTTGTACACCAGCCTGCAGAAGAGACACCTCCCGGCGGAGCAAAGACAATTATGGAATCAGGTATTTTAGATGATGTAGATTCGATATTCGGTATTCATGTAATGACAACAGCACCTCTCGGTACTGTGGGATATCATTCGGGAGTAACGCAGGCGGGAAGATCATATTTTAAAGTAAGGATTAACGGAAAAGGAGGACACGGGTCAATGCCGCATCTGTCAAATGACCCTATAGTCGCAGCTTCACACTTTGTGGTGGGTGTCCAGTCCATAGTAAGCAGAAGAGTTAATCCTCTGGAAACAGCAGTAGTAACTATCGGTTCTTTTGACGGAAAGGGATCATTTAATGTAATAAATGATCATGTAGAGCTTGAAGGAGATGTAAGAACACTGTCCGGCGAGGTAAGAGAGCAGGTAAAAGAAGAATTTGAAACAATACTGGACGGAATAATGAAAGCCTATAAATGTACTTATGAATTGATTTATTCGCATGATTATCCGGTTCTGGTAAATAATCCGGAAATGACGGAGCTTGTGGTTAATGCTATAAAAAATTCGGAGCTTAATGAAGTAAAAGACTTTTTAGACTGCGGACAGGTAACAGGGTCTGAGGACATGGCCTATTATCTGGAAAAGATTCCGGGAGCATATTATTATGTGGGAGCAAGACCGGAAGGAGATGTATGGTATCCGCATCACCATCCAAAATTCAATATTGATGAGGAAAGCCTGAGAATTTCAGCTAAAACAATGGCTGCAGTAATAAAAGAATATTTGGAAAAATAATTATAGATGAGTACCTTGTTTTACAGATATCCGGATTATTAATCGGAAACAGGTACAAAATGATTGGAAGGAAATAAAATGAAATTAAAAAAGCCTGTAATAAGTGTAGCACCCATGGTAGATAAAACAGACAGATATTTTAGAAATTTTGTCCGTATGATAAATAAAGATGTTCTGTTATATACGGAAATGGTCACTGCACAGGCAATTATACACGGCGATCTGGAGCGTATTTTGGGCTTTGACGAAGCAGAACATCCGATAGCGCTTCAGATAGCTGCTACGACTCCTGAGGATGCATATAAAGCTGTAAAAACAGCTGAAAATTATGCTTATGATGAAATAAATCTAAATGTGGGATGTCCGTCAGACAGAGTTTCCGGAAATATGATGGGAGCATGTCTCATGGCTTACCCGGAACTTGTTCTGGATATCCTGAAAGCAATAAAAGAGGCTACAGGAAAAGCTGTTACTATAAAACACAGAATAGGGATAGACGGTAAAGGAATACTTCCTGATAATGCCGAAAAAACACTTTTTGATAAATATGAAGATATGCTGAATTTTATAAATATTATAGAAAAGGCGGGGGCAGACAGATATACTGTACATGCCAGAATAGCAGTTCTGGCGGGGCTTGATCCAAAACAGAACAGAGAAGTTCCACCTCTCAGATATGATGAGGTATACAGGCTGAAAGCTGAAAAGCCGTATATGCAGATTGAAATAAACGGTGGAATAAAAACAAAGGAAGATATAACAGAGCATCTTAAATATGTGGACGGTGTTATGATAGGCAGGGAATTTTATGATAATCCCATGCTTTTGGCAGAAGTTAATTCTTTCTATAATAACGGAGAAGAGAATATTTCCAGATATGAAGTACTGGAAAAAATGATTCCTTATTTGGAAAAGATGGAAATGAATAATGAAAGAACTCATTTATTTTTACGGCATACATTGGGGCTTTTTCATAATGTAAAAGGAAGTAAATACTGGAAGAACAGCATAAGCTCACAAAATTTGAAAAATAATAAAGGAAGTTTCATTATTCGTGAAATCTTAAAAAATTCCAAAGAATGTGAAATTTAACTTGTGAAAAAATAGTTTCATTTGATTATCAAATTATTTTCTTTGCTTGACAATTTTACAAAATGTTGTAAAATAGAGCTATAAATAATTAATGACAAGCGTATAAAATAAAAAAGTAAATTTTTCACAAAAGGGAGATGTAAATATGAAAATAATAGTAGTAGGATGTACACATGCAGGAACAGCTGCAATATTAAATGCTAAAAGAATAAACCCTGATGCAGACATAACCGTATTTGAAAGAAACGACAATATATCATTTTTATCTTGCGGAATTGCATTATATGTGGGCGGAGTGGTAAAAGACCCTCAGGGATTGTTTTACTGTTCACCTGAAAAATTGAAAGAATTAAATGTAAATACAAAAATGAAACATGATGTTGTCAGTATAGATATAAAAGGAAAGAAAGCTGTAGTGAAAAATCTGGATACAGGACTGGAGTTTGAAGAGACTTTTGATAAACTGATAATTACTTCTGGTTCTTGGCCTATTATTCCAAGAATTGAAGGAATAGACATGGATAATATCTTACTTTCTAAAAATTTTAATCATTCAAATGAGATTATCGAAACAGCTAAAAGCTCAAAAAAAGTAGTGGTAGTGGGAGCTGGATATATAGGTGTGGAGCTGGTTGAAGCATTCAGAGAGGAAGGAAAAGAAGTAGTACTTATAGATGCAGAGGACAGAATTCTAAGTAAATATCTGGATAAAGATTTTACTGATGTAGCTGAAAAAACTTTCAGAGAACACGGAATAACAGTAGCAGTATCTGAAAAGGTAATGAAATTCGAAGGTGAAAACGGAACTGTAAAAAGAGTAATTACTGATAAAAATACATATGAAGCTGATATGGTAATTATGAGTGTAGGTTTCAGACCGAATACTGATATATTCAAGGGACAGCTTGATATGCTTCCAAATGGTGCGATAAAAGTAGATGAATATATGAGAACAAGTGATAAAGATGTAATGGCTGCCGGAGACTGCTGTTCAGTTTATTATAATCCGACAAGAGAATATATGTATATCCCTCTTGCTACAAATGCAGTAAGAATGGGAACACTTGCAGCAATTAATCTTGAAGGCGATAAAATAAAGCATCCGGGAACACAGGGAACTTCAGGAATAAAAATATATGAAAATAATATGGCATCTACAGGAATTACAGAAGAAGAGGCTAAGAAAAAAGGAATAGATGTGGATATAGTTTATGCTGTAGATAATTACAGACCGGAATTTATGCCTACATATGAGAAAGTAACATTAAAGGTTGTTTTTGAAAAGGAATCAAGAAGAATAATAGGAGCACAGCTGAATTCAAAAGCTGATCTGACTCAGTCAATAAATACAATATCTGTATGCATACAGAATAATATGACTATTGATGAACTGGCATTTATAGATTTCTTCTTCCAGCCGCATTTTAACAAGCCTTGGAATTTCCTAAATCTTGCAGGTCTGAATGCATTAAAGTAAAACTGAATATAAATAAAAATAATAAATGAAAACCGGATTTTATATAAAAACTAATTCGGTTTTTTATTTTAGGCAATAATTTTAAAGTGAGTATGATATATTTATTTTTTGAAAAATTGACATATGTAAATAAACATGTTAAATTTAATAGCAAAATAAAAATTACTACAGGAGGAAAAAATGAATTTTATTATGGTTATTGGTATAATTATTATGGCAGCGGCAATCATATGGGGAATTTATTCTCTGATAATAAAAAAATGGTCATGGAAAAAAAGAATAATTTTTTTATTAATAGCTTTTATAGGGGCAGGAATAGTGCAGTATGGAGATAATGTGAGAAAAATGACATTTACTAAAGAAGAACTTGCTTTTATGCAGGAAAATAAAAAGTTTTCTTCTTTTACTGACGGGGATATTGAATTATATTACAGATCTCTGATGACTTTTCAAAACTCAAAACCAGAGACATATGAAAAATATTACAATCAGTTTTTGGAATGGAAGACAGATCAGTTCATGGAAATGAATAAACACAGAGAGCTTTCAAGGGAAGAAGCTAAGGGATTCGTAGAAAAAGATATGAAAAGCCGAAGAAAATCAAAATAATCTATAAATTAAGTATGATATAAACTTTAGATAATATAAAAAATCAGAACCGTATTTCTGTTTTTACAGAAGGTTCTGATTTTTTATATTATTTATTTTTTTTCATAAGGATAGATCTTAACACCATGAACGACTCTGCTTACTTCTCCGGTAGGGCAGGGATCGTCAGGATTAAAGCCGAGGCTTTCAGATTTGGTATATGCAAAGAGCTGTGCGAAATATATATAAATAAAAGCATTAATTATCTCTGGATACCCTGCAAGTGTAGAGTTATTAAATGAAATATAGTAAACTACATTTGATTCTATTTCTTTGTCGTGTTTTACATCAAGGGCAGCAAGATATTTTTTGCTTTTTTCGTCATGCATCTGCTTAATCAGGTCAATTTCATACTTTCTTGTGTAATCACAGTTTGACATAAGATTTATTACTAAAGTTTTTTCATTAACTATTGATTTTGGTCCATGTCTGAAGCTAAGCGGTGAATTATAGAAAACGTTCAACTTACCGCCTGTGAGTTCAAGACATTTTAGTGTTGCTTCTTCGGAAAGAGCTCTGAGTGTTCCGCTTCCCAAATATACGATCCGTTCTATATCCAGACCGATGAGTTCTTTTATATATTTTTCAAAGTTTGTCTCCTGATTTTCTATTTCTTTTATTGTATTTTCTATCATAGTTCTTAATTCCGAGCCGTCAATGTTTCCGAAAATGTAAAGTCCGCTTAAAAGCATGCATGTAAAGCTGCTTGTCATAGCAAATCCTTTATCATTGGAAGCTTTAGGAGTATACCATACATAAGTTTTTTTCTTACCTTTGGAATTTTGTGAAAGAGCTCCTTCTTCACTGCATGTAATAACAAAGTGGGCTATATCGTCTACAAGCTGATCTGCAAGATCCACAGCTGCAAGACTTTCAGGACTGTTACCCGATCTTGCAAAAGAAACAAGCATAATTTTATCATCTTTTTTCAAATAAGTTTCCGGATTTTCCACTATATCTGTAGTGGCAACAGATCGGAAATTATCTTTTACATTAGGCAAGAGAGTATTTCCTACAAATTCTGAAGTTCCGGCACCTGTAAAAATAATTTTTCTTTCATCTGCATTTACTGATTTTAAAAAGTCTCTGATCTCCCCGTTTTTCTGGCTAAGAGAATCAAGCAGCTCAATCCATAATTTTTTTTGCTGTTTGATTTCTTTGATTGTTTCATATTTTAATTCCATGGCTTCCTCCTAAAAATTTTTTGATAAGATAAAATAATAAATGTTTTAAAAATGTCTTCTGTTATTGTCCAGAGTTACTTCAAACTGAAATCTGTCACCCCTTATAATGCCTACTGTGTATTCAATAACTCTTTCACTTTCATATGTTGTTCTTTCCAGTTTTATGCAGGGAATATTCTGTGTGAGCAAAAGCTTTTTAGCTGTATCTCTGCCGGGATAAGCAACTGAAAATTTCTCTACTGCTTTTTCAAAAGTTACATTGTACTCGTTTATAAAAACTGTATACATAGGATTTTTGACAAAGTCATTTTTTGTAAGTCTTGGAAATCTTGACAGGGGTAAATATGTTTTTTCAATCATAATTGGAACCTCATCCGCCAGTCTTATCCGTTCAAGACAGTAAATTTTGCTTTCATCCTGAATATTCAGCTTTTTAGCTGTTTCTTTATCTGCGGTAGTGATTTTGAAAGATTTAATTATAGAGGAGGGTGTTTTACCGAGCTTTTTCATTTCTTCCGTAAAACTGTAAAATTCAAGAAGGTTTTGTTTCATCATTTTAGGTGAAACATATGTTCCTTTACCCTGAATTCTGTAAAGATATCCTGTCTGCTCAAGATGCTTCACAGCTTCGCGTACTGTAGATCTGCTTACTTTATATCTTTCACAGTATTCTCTTTCAGAAGGAATTTTTTCATCTTCTTTTAGATTATTATTTTTTATTTCCTCTGTAATTTTTTCTGCCAGCTGATGATAAAGAGGCAGCTTAGAATTTTTCAATTTCATACTTTTCCTTTTCTGCCAAAATTACGGCATATATTTTGTTAAAATTGTAAGGTTGTCCGTACCAATTTATTATCGCCTATTTTTTGTTTTTTGTCAATCAGAATATTTTTTTATTTATGAATACTATGAAAATAACAGATATTACGAAAAGAAAATAAGATTTTTGGACAAAATATATAATTTATATGCTATACTAGAAAAAAAAGGAGGTCAGAAAATGGTAGTAGTAACAGCAAAAATGTTTTTTAATCAGGGGAAATTAAAAGAAGCAGAAAACATTTTAAAGGAACTGATAGAAAAAACAAATCAGGAAGACGGCTGTATAGAATACAAGTCATATTTGAGCAACAGTTCTTCAGATGAAATAGTAATAATTGAAAAATGGGAGTCACAGGCACATCTTGATGCGCATATGAAAACTAAGCATTTTACTGAACTTTTACCTAAAATAGGTGAAATGTGTTCAAAAAAAACGGAAATATCTGTTTATAGTCCATTAATTTAAATTTAGCAGTCCTCCTGAAATAACGGGGACTTTTTTATTTAAGATAAACTTATTTTCTTATATGGTTATTTTATTTTTGTAAAATAAAAAATTATTTTCTAAGATTTTACACAAAAAATTTATTTATTATGTTATAATAAATGAAATAAATTCTTATTGGGAGGATATAATGCAATTACTAGAAGATAAGATATTATCAGAAGGAAGGGTTTTACCGGGGTCTATTCTGAAGGTAGATTCATTTTTGAATCATCAGATTGATGTAGAGCTTATGGCTAAAGTAGGAGAAGAATTCGCAAGGTATTTTAAGGATAAAAATATTACCAGAGTAGTAACGGTAGAATCCTCGGGAATAGCACCCGCAGTATTTACAGCACTTCATATGGGTGTACCGGTTGTTTTTGCCAGAAAAAAACTGTCTTTGACATTAAATGACGGACTGGTTACGACAGAGGTAAATTCTTATACCAAAGGAGAGAAAAATACTATAGCTGTTTCAAGGGACTATATAAAGCCTGAAGATAACATACTGATTATTGATGATTTTCTAGCTAAAGGAGAGGTAATTAGAGGACTTATAGATATTACAAAACAGATCGGTGCAAATATAGCGGGAGTAGGTATCGTTATAGAAAAGGCGTTTCAAAACGGCCGTAAATATGTAGAAGAGGAAAATATACCGATATTGTCACTGGTAAGGATAGAATCACTCGAAGATAATAAAATAAAGCTTTTAAAATAAATTTATATTGTAATGAAAAAACCATTTCATAATAAAATAATTTATAAAATATCGGATAGAATTATAAAATCTGTTTATTTTATCAGTTCATTTTGTTTTGAAATGGTTTTTTATTTTACATAAAATTATAAAACAGGAAATTTTTATTGGAAGTTTTTCTTTTGAACAGTGCGTTAAAACTCACTTTTTATATTGTTTATGAAAGACTAAAGTATAAAAAGTCTGTATACTTGTGGACAGCAGTTAGTATTTTCTATTAGGGAAAATAGTGTTAACATTTAGTATATAAAAAAGTCAGGAGGTGAAGTCTGAATGCATTCGTTATTATCAAGACAGAAAGAGATTATTATATATCTCATGGATAAGGGAGATTATATTCCCGTAAAAAATATAGCAGAAAATATAAGAGTTTCAGAAAAAACTGTTTACAGGGAGCTGAAAGCAATAGAAGAATATCTGAAGAGCAGGTATATTTTTCTGGAAAAGCGGCCCGGTACAGGAATAAAGCTTAATATAACAAAAGAGCAGAAAATGAAGCTGAATTTTGAGCTTCATGCAGGAAAAGAAAATAAAAATGATTACATGTCAACAGAATACAGGAGACAAAAGATACTTACCGAATTTTTGAGCAATTCGCCAAAAGCCTATTCCATACAACAGCTGTCGGAAAAATATTACATAAGCAGGGCATCCATAGTTAATGATCTGAAATACATAGAAGACAGAATAAAGCAATATGATCTGCGTCTGGAAAGAAATAAAAACGGAACTATGCTTACAGGTTCGGAAATGAACATAAGAAAAGCTATTCTGGGCATAATAAATGAGCTCATGACTGCGAATCATGAAAATAAAAACGGGTTAAGAGAATCAAGGCTTAATGATGAAAATCTGTATGAGCTTTTTGGGCAGTTTGGCAGAGAAGAAGTGGAAGCTGTTGCCAAGATACTTAAAGATACAGAGCAGAAGCTGAATTATACAATGGGGGAAATATATTACATAAATATGATAACACATATACTGATACTGATAAAGAGGCTTAGGAACGGAAATATTCTTTATGAAAATAAAATGAGGAGGGATATTAGAAAAACAGATAAGAGAATATATACAATATCACAGGAAATGTCCGGGAAAATAACAGAAACTTTCAAAATAGAAGTACCGGAAGAGGAAACTTATTTTATATATCAGTATCTAATTTCCTCGGGAATGGAAATTATCAATGCAGGTACTGACACAAGCGAACTTCTGCTTGATACCAGTCCTGTAATAATGGAAATAGCAGAAGAGATAATAAGAAAGATATCAGAAATAGTGGATTTTAAGCTAACGCCGGATAAGCAGCTGTATGAAAGTCTTATTCTACATCTTAAAGCTATGATGAACAGATTGAAATATAATATCAGTATAAAGAATCCCATTTTGGAAGATATAAAAAAAGAATTTTCCGCGATTTACGGATTGGTTGGGCTTGTAACACTGGATACACTGGAAAAATACAATATAAGAGCAATCAGTCCTGATGAAATAGGGTATCTTACTTTTTATTTTCAAGCAGCAGTGGAACAGAATATGAAGCAGAAAAGAGTACTGGTGGTATGTTCCAGCGGAGTAGGTTCATCACATTTATTAAGAGGACGTATAAGGCATTCCTTTCCTGAATGGGATATTGCAGATGTAATATCTACAGGACGTCTTAAGGCAGGATATGATCTCAAGGATATAGATCTCATAATTTCTACTATAAATATTTCGGGGATAGACATGCCTATAGCATATGTAACGGCATTATTTAATGAGGCTGATGTGCGGAATGTAACTGAAATATATCTGAAAAATGCTTTAAAGAGCAAAAATACTGCTTTTTCATTTAAGGGGATAAAGAAATTTTTGAATAAAAGATATATTCAAATAGAAAATGAAATTTTTTCTGAAAAAACAAATGTAAAAAAATTAATAAAAAAAATAATAAATGAAAATTATCTTGAAATAAGAAACGCAAAGGAATATATTTCGGAAATACATATTAATGAAAGTTTTTCTGTGTATCTTATAAAAAAAGACATAGTAACTAAAACATGTGTGGGTTTCAGAATAAAAAGCAGTGCTGCTGGGGAATACAAAGCAGATATAATAATCGGGGTTAAGGATAATGATGAAATACACAGACAGCTGTTAAGAGAGATATTTGAACTCTATAATAACAAGGAACTGCTGAAAAAAATCTGTTTTTGCAGAAATACCAATGAAATCAGCGAATTAATAAATTTGAATTAGTATTTGAACCGGCTATACTCGGGAAATATAATTGAGTGCAGTATAAGAAATATTTTTCAGATGAAAAGAAAATACATAAAGTTTTTATATATTAAAGTATTGGAAAGGACATATATGGATATAACAAAAGTAATTAACGAAAAAACTATCGATTTAAATCTGAAAGGAAAAAATAAGGACGAGGTTCTTAGTGAATTAACAGATATGCTTTTTAATGAGAATATTATCAGTTCAAAAGAAGGCTTTTTGAAAGATGTATATTTAAGGGAAGCAGAGGGGCAGACAGGACTGGGGAATTATATAGCCATTCCGCACGGAAAATCAGACAGTGTATTAAAGACTTCACTTGCAATAGGGCGGACAAAGGAAAGTATAGAATGGGAGACTCTGGATGGAAAACCGGTAAAATGTATAATTTTATTTGCGGTAAGATCTATGGATAAAACTACAACACATATAAAACTGCTTTCTCAGGTAGCAGAAGCACTGGCTGATGATGATATTACGGAAAAGCTTCTGACTAAGGAAAATCCGAAAGAAATAATGGAGTTATTCAGGGAAAAAAAATAAAACGGTAATCAAAAAGAATAGGGAGGAAAATTATGAAAATAGTAGGAATAGCTGCATGTACATCAGGAATAGCACATACTTATATTGCAAAAGAAAAATTGATACGTGCAGCGCAAGAGGCGGGACATGAAGTTCACATTGAAACACAGGGTACTATTGGAACGGAAGATGAATTGACAAGTCAGGATATCGCAGCTGCGGATATTGTGATTATTGCTGCTGATATCGCAGTGTCAGGAAAAGAACGTTTTAAAGGAAAGAAAACAATTGAAATTCCAACTAGTGTTTGTATTAAATCATCAAAACAATTAATTAAAAAAATTGAAGACGAATTAGGAAAATAAAGGAGGAAAAATATGAAGAATATAGGTCAAGAGTTGAAAAAACATGCATTAACTGCCATATCGTATATGCTTCCGCTTGTAGTTGCATCAGGGCTTCTTATTGCTATTGGTAATTTAATGGGTGGGGAAGTTGTTACAGATATAGAAAAAATGACAATTCCCAGCGCATTAACATCACTTGGAGTATTTGGAATGGGGTTACTGCCTTCATTCATCTCAGGTTATATTGCATATAGTATTGCTGATCGTCCTGGAATAGCACCCGGGTTTTTGATGGGGCAAATTGCTTCATTTCTTGGTGCCGGATTCTTAGGTGGGATGATCGGAGGATATTTTGTTGGATATATTGCATTAGCTATTAAAAAATATTTGAAAGTTCCAGCATGGGCACAGGCATTAATGCCGATGATGATTATTCCGACGTTATCTGCTATTATCGGCGGACTGCTGATGTATTTTGTAGTCGGAACGCCAATTGTATGGATTACAAACGGATTAACAAACTTTATTGTCGGGCTTGACAGTTCAGCTAAAATTTTATACGGATTTATTATAGGCGGATTAGGCTGTATAGATTACGGAGGTCCTATTAGTAAAGTTCCGAATTTAATCTGTGACGGACTATTATTAGAAGGTATTACTGAGCCGGAAGCAATTAAAGTACTGGCAGCTATGGTTCCGCCATTAGGAGTAGCGTTATCTCTTGTTCTTTCCAGAGTTTTGAAAAAAAATATTTATAAAAACACAGAGGTTGAAAATATTAAAGTAGCATTTCCAATGGGATTATGTATGATTTCTGAAGGAGTCATACCAATAGCCATGAATGATTTACTTAGAACTGTTTTCTGTACTTCAATCGGGTGCGGAGTAACAGGTGCGATTAGTTTTTCATTAGGAGTAGGAAGCAAGGTGCCGTCTGGCGGAATATTTGTTATCCCGGCTATGAGCAATCCGTTAGGAGCGGTTATCGCTTTATTAAGCGGTACAGTAGTAACAGCAGTTTTACTTGTTATTGTAAAGAAAAGAGTAAATCCAGAAGATGAAGTTATCTCTGATGATGAAAAAGAAGTAGATTTGTCAAATATCGTTATTAGCGGATAGGAGCGATAAAAATGTATGTTTCAATGAAAGAAATGCTTAATAATGCCAATAAAAATAATTATGCAGTACTGGCTGTGAACTGCTTTAATATGGAAACTGTAAGAGCTGCGGTAAAAGCAGCAGAAGAAAAAAGAGCACCGATAATCATAAATATAGTGCAGGATCATTTTCAGGAACATGCGAAGGCTGAATTAATTGCACCAATAACAAAAGAACTGGTGAAAAATAAAAATGTTCCTGTAGCATTAAATCTAGATCATGGAAAAGATTATGATTCCTGTGTTTATGCACTTAGGCATGGTTTTACTTCTCTGATGATAGATGCAAGCAGCAAACCGTTTGCAGAAAATATAGAAATTACCGGAGAAGTAGTACGGCTTGCCAGAGCAGCGGGTCTTAGCGTGGAGGGGGAGTTAGGTCATATCGGTTCAGGAGGCTCATATAACAGTGAAAACCAGAAAGAGCTTTATACTGATCCGGATGAAACAAAAGAGTTTTTTGAAAAAACCGGGATAGATGCTTTGGCAGTTTCCTGCGGAACAGCTCACGGTCTTTATAAGGAAGGAGTAGTTCCCGAGATTAATTTTGAGCTTATTAAGAAAATAAAAAATATTACCGGAAAGCCGCTGGTTTTACACGGAGGAAGCGGTGCTGACGGAGAAGCACTTAGAAAAGCAGTTTCCTGCGGGATTAATAAAATTAATGTAGGAGCAGATATATTCAAAGCGGGAAGTAAGAAAATATATGAGGAGTTAATGAAGGATTCTGAAGCTAACTTATTTGAACTGATGATAAAAATGGAAGAAGCATGTAAGGAAGAGATAATAAGATATCTTGCATTTTCAGGCTCAGAGGGATGGGCAGAAGAAATAATAAAAGAGGAAATTTTTAAATAAATAAAAAAAACAAGGAGATGAAAATATGTTACTAACAATGAAAGAATTACTGGAGACAGCACAAAAAAACAAATTTGCAGTGGGGGCATTTAATGTGGCAGACAGCACATTTTTGAGAGCAGTAGTGGAAGAAGCGGAAAGAGCAAAAGCTCCTGCAATAATAGCAATTCATCCCACAGAGCTTGAATTCGTAACTGATGAGTTTATTTCATATGCAAAACACAGAGCATATGTGAGCAATGTACCTCTTGTGATACATTTGGACCACGGAGGGAATATGAATGAAATAGTAAGAGCGATAAAATGTGGTTTTACATCTGTAATGATAGATGGTTCTACACTGCCGTATGAAGAAAATGTAAGTATTACTAAAAAGGTAGTGGAAATAGCCCATGCAGCAGGAGTTTCAGTAGAAGGAGAGCTGGGAACTATAGGACAGACAGGAAATTCAGTAGAAGGCGGAGTTAGTGAGATTACATATACAGATCCTGAACAGGCTAAGGATTTTGTAACAAGAACCGGGGTAGATACTCTGGCAGTAGCAATAGGAACAGCACACGGAATATATCCTAAAGATGTAAAGCCGGAATTGCAGCTGGATATCCTGAAGAAAATAAGAGAGGCAACAGATATTCCTTTGGTACTGCACGGCGGATCTGCTAATCCTGACAGTGAAATAGCAGAATCAGTAAGACTTGGAGTAAGTAAGATAAACATTTCAAGTGATATGAAGTTTGCATATTTCAAAAAAGCAAGGGAAATACTAAGCACTACAGAATTATGGGATCCAAATGTAATATATCCTGAATGTATAACAGAGGCTCAAAAAGTCATAAATCATAAGATGAAACTATTTTCTTCTATAGGAAAAGCAGAGCTTTACAGATAGAAAAAATCTGGAAATAAAGGATTTTGGATTGTAGGATATCATCAAAAAAGAAAGATTACAGCTTCTTACATGTGATGTTTGCTAATCCTAATGTGAAAAAATAGATTTATAAAATATGACTAAAAAATTCCGATTTCTGATAAAAATATTAGAAACCGGAATTTTTAATGTATTTAATATTTTGAACTGTTAATATATATTAAAATGTTATTATTTAAATGGTTAATTGGATTTATATTTTTAATTTTATAAAATATATAATAAAGAACAAAATGAAGAAAATCTTTTCTTTATTATTTTATTTAAGTAAAAAATATCTGATATATAAAGTTTATTTATTAAATAACTAAAATATATAATTTAAAGTATTCAAGTTATATTATATTTTATAAAAAAATTGTAACAATTCTATTTTTATAATAGTTGACATTTTGTGGAAAAAAGCTATAATTAATTGTCAGGTATTTAAAAAATAAAATATATTAAGAAGGTGATAGAAAATTATAAATTTTTTTTAAAAGATAAACGAAAATTCAGTAATTAGACTATATTTTTTTAAAAATGAAAAATTAATCCCATTAAATTATTTAATGATAATTTAGAAATATGGTAATAAAGAAGTACAGCTGCTCTGACAAAAAAAGAATATCACAGAATAAACAGCATAAAAAGTGTGTGAAATTCTGAGAAAATAAAAATATTTGAATTTTATATTTATTATAAATAGAATAAAAAAATTTTGGAAGGAGAGGACAGATAAAAAAACTACCAAATCATCAAAATAGTAAAATTAATATGAAAGAAAGTTTCAGGAGGAATATATGAAAAAAAATGAAAAAATATTATTATCCTTTTTAGCCTTGAATGCAGTAATGTCTGTGAATGTCAGTGCTGCAGAAAGCAAGCTTACAGCTAAGTATGACAGGCTTTATGAAAGTATGATAAAAAATATAAAAAGCGGAAAATCTAATGATAAAGCGTATCAGTTACTGGAAAGAACGATGAATCAAAGAAATAAGGAATTAAAAGATCTGTATCTGCAAAGTGATTTTGTAATAAAACCGGAATATCTTGAATGGCAGATATTTTTCAGCGGTTTTTATGCAGAACAAAACAGAGGGGACAATACTCTGGAAAATGCCGAGTTTTATTCCAAGCCAAAAACACACAGCAGTGTAATAAAGCAGAATCAGGAAGCCTATGACAGATTGGAAGCTGAATTAAGAAATACCGGACTTCTTTCAGCTGGACAGCTGACAGGAATAATGGGCGGATATTACAATATAATAAATGAATTAAGAGTGGAAGATCAGGAAATAATAAGAAATATACTGGATAACGGACTAAAATATATTACTAAAACAGAGGGATTCAAAAGTTATCAAAGTCCGCAGGTACCGAAAGAAATCGATCTCGGAATAAATATAACACCTAAAGTAATAAATAGAAATCCTTTAAACCCTGCACCGTCAGTACCGGCAGAGCCGAATATAAAACTGCCTGATTTTACGCCGGATGTACCAGTGGCACCTGCAGT
>RRZT010560444.1_pt1 | contig 31846 bp, 32 predicted proteins | sample 2165551 | NCBI WGS metagenome assembly RRZT01 (sample SAMN10456910, study PRJNA506462) | wastewater metagenome | biome: wastewater; feature: sludge; material: wastewater sludge; isolation source: wastewater sludge with Escherichia coli K12::gfp cells carrying plasmid... | place: USA: Moscow, Idaho...
CATCAAGCTGACCCCGCGCCACTACGCCTATCTGAAGATCTCCGAAGGCTGCAACCACCGCTGCAGCTTCTGCATCATTCCGTCGATGCGCGGCGCCCTGGTGTCGCGTCCGGTCGATGACGTGCTGCGCGCAGCCGAACGGCTGGTGCGCGGCGGTGTGAAGGAACTGCTGGTGGTCTCGCAGGACACGTCGGCCTACGGCGTCGACGTGAAGTACGCCGAGCGCGAATGGCGCGGCAAGGCCTACCAGACCCGCATGAAGGAGCTCTGCGAGGCGCTCTCCGGCCTGGGCGCCTGGGTCCGTCTGCACTACGTCTACCCCTACCCGAACGTCGACGACGTCATCCCGCTGATGGCCGAGGGCAAGATCCTGCCCTACCTGGACATCCCCTTCCAGCACGCCAGCCCCAAAGTGCTCAAGGCCATGAAGCGACCGGCCTTCGAGGACCAGACCCTGGCGCGCATCAAGCGCTGGCGCGAACTCTGCCCGGAGCTGACCATCCGCTCGACCTTCATCGTCGGCTTCCCCGGCGAGACCGAGGAGGACTTCCAGTACCTGCTCGACTGGCTCACCGAGGCGCAGCTCGACCGCGTCGGCTGCTTCCAGTACTCGCCGGTCGAGGGCGCCCCGGCCGAGGAGCTGGGCCTTGAAGCCGTGCCGGACGAGGTCAAGCAGGAGCGCTGGGAGCGCTTCATGGCCCACCAGCAGGCGATCAGCGCCGCGCGCCTGCAGCTGAAGATCGGCAAGGAGATCGAGGTGCTGATCGACGAGGTCGACGAGCAGGGCGCCATCGGCCGCTCCGCCGCCGACGCCCCGGAGATCGACGGTAACGTCTACGTCGACAGCGACCGCGATCTGCAGCCGGGCGACAAGGTGTGGGTGCGGGTCACCGACGCCGACGAATACGACCTGTGGGCCGAGACCCTCTGAGTCCAGCACCGGCGACCCGCGCCCGGCCCCGTGCCGGGCGCGGCGTTTCCGGGCCCGGCATTGCTGGGCCCGGCGCGCCGAATGGGCTCTAATACGGATTCGAACCACGGATGGAGTCCCCCATGAGCCCCTGGCTGCTGATCCTTCTCGTCACCCTGCTGCCCGGCCTGGCGATGCCGGCCGGCGCCCTGCTGGCCATCCATGAGCGCATCCACCCGCGCTGGCTGGAAACCGAACTGCGCCACGCGATCCTCGCCTTCGGCGCCGGCGCGCTGCTCGCCGCCGTCGCTCTGGTGCTGGTCCCCGAAGGCATGGCTGCGCTGCCCGGCGGACTGACCGCGCTGTGCTTCGCCGGCGGCGGCGTGGTGTTCATGGGGATCGACCGCCTGCTCGCCGCCCACCGCACTCCGGCCAGCCAGGCCGTCGACATGCTCCTCGACTACATCCCGGAAAGCCTCGCCCTCGGCGCCGCGGTGGCCACCGGCAACGGCATCGGCGTGCTGCTGGCGGTGCTGATGGCGGTGCAGAACCTGCCCGAAGGCTTCAACGCCTACCGCGAGATGCGCCGTGGCCGGCGGCTGGGCAACGGGCGGATCGTCGCCCTGTTCACCCTGATCGCCCTGCTCGGCCCGCTGGCCGGTTTCGCCGGCTACCTGTGGCTGGCGCCCCACCCGGCGCTGGTCGGCGCGATCATGCTGTTCGCCTCCGGCGGCATTCTCTATTCGGTGTTCCAGGACATCGCCCCGCAGGTTCCCCTGCAGCGCCACTGGGCGCCGCCGCTGGGGGCGGTGGCCGGCTTCCTGCTCGGCATGCTCGGCCAGCTCGCCGTGCCCGCCTGATGGCCGTGCGGCATGCGACCATCGCCGGAATGACGGCGTGGCGCCGTGCGCCCATGCTTGCGGGCAGAGTTCCCCGGCGGCACACTCCGCCGGCCTTTCCCGACCGTCACCCAGAGAGTCCCGAGCCATGAGCCGCCCTGGAAATGGAACGCGCCTTCTGCCGCTCGCCCTGGCCGCCCTGCTGCTGGGCGGCTGCGCCACGCCGGACGGCGCCGAAGCGCCGCCGGCCAGCGTCGAGCTGCGCGGCCATCTGATGCTGGGCCCGCAGGAGCGCGCCTTCCGCCCCTGCAACAGCGCCGACAGCCTGTGGCTGCTGGCCGCGCCGGCCCTCGATGCGCAGTTGCAGGAGCGCTACCTGAGCCAGGTCGACGAGCCCTACGAGGAAGCCTACCTGCACCTGCGCGGCCAGCGCGGCGCAGCGACGGACTGCAGCGCCTGCGCCGGACACGCCGGCAGCCTGCGGATCGAGCAGCTCATCGAACTGCGCAGCGCCGAGAGCGCCGACTGCCGCTGACGCCGCCCGCGCCAATCGTTAAGATCGCCACCATCGCCTGGGCGCCGCCGCCCGGCGCGTCCCGCGCCCCTGCGCGCTCCACTTCAGGATGAGTAACCGACGATGAGTTCCGCCTCCCGCTTCGCTCCCATGCCCGACGCCCGCGGCTATTTCGGCCCCTACGGCGGCCAGCTGGTGCCGCCGCACCTCAAGGCCGTGATGGACGAGATCGACGCCGCCTATGAGGAGATCCGCCGGCGCGAGGACTTCCAGCAGGAGCTGGCCGACCTGTTCGCCGACTACGTCGGCCGCCCCAGCCCGATCTTCCACGCCCGGCGCCTCTCGGAAAAGCTCGGCGGCGCGCAGATCCACCTCAAGCGCGAGGACCTCAACCACACCGGCGCGCACAAGATCAACCACTGCCTGGGCGAGGCGCTGCTGGCCAAGTTCATGGGCAAGACCAAGGTGATCGCCGAGACCGGCGCCGGCCAGCACGGCGTGGCGCTGGCCACCGCCTGCGCGCTGGTGGGCATCCCCTGCGAGATCCACATGGGCCAGGTGGACATCGAGAAGGAACACCCCAACGTCACCAAGATGAAGATCCTCGGCTGCACCCTGGTGCCGGTGACCCGCGGCGCGGCGACCCTCAAGGAGGCGGTGGACAGCGCCTTCGAGGAATACCTGAAGGATCCGCAGAACTTCATCTACGCCATCGGCTCGGTGGTCGGCCCGCACCCGTTCCCGAAGATGGTCCGCGACTTCCAGTCGATCATCGGCACCGAGGCGCGCGCGCAGTTCCTCGCCAAACACGGCCGCCTGCCCGACCACGTCACAGCCTGCGTCGGCGGCGGCTCCAACGCCATGGGCATGTTCAGCGCCTTCCTCGACGACGAGGGCGTCAATCTGGTCGGCGTCGAGCCGGCTGGCGAGGGCCTGGACAAGGACGGCCGCCACAGCGCCACCCTGACCAAGGGCAAGCCCGGCGAGCTGCACGGCATGGCCTGCTACGTGCTGGAGGATGCCGAGGGCAATCCGGCGGCGGTGCATTCCATCGCCTCGGGCCTCGACTATCCGGGCGTCGGCCCGCAGCACAGCTACCTGAAGGATCTCGGCCGGGTCGACTACCAGAGCGCCTCGGATCAGGAATGCCTGGACGCCTTCATGACCCTGTCGCGGGTCGAGGGCATCATCCCGGCGCTGGAAAGCGCCCACGCGGTGGCCTGGGCGATGCGCGTGGCGCCGACCCTGCCCAGGGACCAGCACATCCTGGTCAACCTGTCCGGACGCGGCGACAAGGACGCCGACTACGTGGCGCGCCTGCTCGGCCTCTGAGCCCACCCGCCCCGCCGCACGCGGCGGGGCTTGCCGCGCAAGGAGTGCGCCCATGCGTCGATATCCGGTTGGCCTGCTTGGCCTCTGCCTGCTGCTCTGCGCCACCGCCGCGGCCACCGACTACCCACTGGGCCTGAGCGCCCGCGACGAGCGCGGCTGCCGGCTGGGCCACGGCAGCGTCGAGGGCGCCACCCTGCACCTGATGAGCGCCGCCCACAGCGACCCGGGCTTCCCGGCCGGACAGGCCCTGGCGATCCTGCGCCGGGCCCTGGCCGCCGGATGCGACATCCACGAAGCCGACGCCCTCGGCCTCTCGCCGCTGAACGCGGCGCTCCTCTACAACGACGCCGCCCTGGCGGCCTTCCTGCTGGAGCACGGTGCCGATCCCGCGCGGCCGATCGTCAGCCCGAAGGCGGCGCTGAACGGCCTGGACAGCCCGCGCTGGCTGACGCTGCTCGAACGCCGCCAGCCGCAGCACGACCGCCGCGCGCTGCGCCGCCTGCTGGAGCGGTACGCCGCCGCGCGCCAGCGCTGAAGACGCAGGAGGCGTATCATCGCCCTCCCGCTTCCCTGCCGGTTCATCGCCATGCCCCACAGCGTCCGCCCCGTCGGCATCCTGCGCTCCTGCTTCAAGGAGAAGTTCGCCATCCCGCGCCAGCCGCAGCTGGCCCCGGCCGCGCGCGGCGTGCTGGAGCTGCTGCCGCCGTTCGACGATGGCGCCGCGGTGGCGGGCCTGGAGCAGGTCAGCCACGTCTGGCTGCTGTTCCTGTTCCACCAGGCGCTGGAAGACAGTCCGCGCCTCAAGGTGCGCCCGCCGCGTCTGGGCGGCAACCGCGCGCTGGGGGTGTTCGCCACCCGCGCCACCCACCGCCCCAACGGCATCGGCCAGTCGGTGGTGAAGCTGGAGCGGGTGGAAGCCGGGCGCCTGCACCTGTCCGGCATCGACCTGCTGGACGGCACCCCGGTGCTGGACATCAAGCCCTACGTGCCCTACGCCGACATTGTGCCCGAGGCGCGCAACGCCATCGCCGACGCGGCGCCGCCGGCCATCGCGGTGGACTGGGAGGATACGGCGCTGGAGCAGGCCCGCGCCCAGGCGCTGCGCCTGGACGAGCCGGTGATCGAGCTGATCGAGCAGTGCCTGGCCCAGGACCCGCGCCCGGCCTACCAGACGCCGACGCCGGAGCGCCGCTACGGCGTGCGCTTCTGGGATCTGCAGGTGCGCTGGCATTACCCCGCGCCCGGGCGCATCCGCGTGCTGGAGGTGGTGCGCGAAGCGAGCTGAACGACGATCCGCACTGGGAAATCGCGGCGCGAGCTGTCCAGCCCGCGGATGCTGGCCGCCCCTGTCGGGTTGGCAACTCGCGCAGCGACGGCCTACCGGCACGCTCGGGGATGGCACAGATGAAAACGGCAGAGCCCCACAGGGGAATCCGCCGTTTTCCATTGCACGACCCGTCTTATTTCTCGACGAAGGCGCGCTCGATCAGGTAGTCGCCCGGATCGCCCATGCGCGGCGAGACCTTGAGGCCGAAACCGTCCAGCACCTGGCTGGTCTCTTCGAGCATGCTCGGGCTGCCGCAGAGCATGGCGCGGTCGTCGTTGGGGTTGATCGGCGGCAGGCCGATGTCGGCGAACAGCTTGCCGCTGCGCATCAGGTCGGTCATCCGCCCCTGGTTGCGGAACGGCTCGCGGGTCACCGTCGGGTAGTAGATCAGCTTGTCGCGCACCAGATCGCCGAAGTACTCGTGCTGCGGCAGCTCCTGGGTGATGAAGTCAGCGTAGGCCAGTTCGCTGGCCCAGCGCACGCCGTGGACCAGGATCACCTTGTCGAAGCGCTCGTAGGTTTCCGGGTCCTGGATCACGCTCATGAACGGCGCAAGACCGGTGCCGGTGCCCAGCAGGTAGAGGTGCTTGCCCGGCAGCAGGTCGCTGAGGATCAGGGTGCCGGTCGGCTTGCGGCTGACCATCAGCTCGTCGCCCGGCTGCAGGTGCTGCAGGCGCGAGGTCAGCGGGCCGTTGGGTACCTTGATACTGAAGAATTCCAGGTGCTCTTCGTAGTTGGGACTGGCGATGCTGTAGGCGCGCATGAGCGGGCGACCCTCCACTTCCAGACCGATCATCACGAACTGGCCGTTCTCGAAGCGCAGTCCCTGATTGCGGGTGGTCTTGAAGCTGAACAGGGTGTCGTTCCAGTGATGCACGCTGAGCACGCGCTCGCTCACCAGGTTGCTCATGTCATGACTCCTCGGAAGAAAAGGGGGCGGGCCGCTCGGCCCTGTTGCGCTGCATTCTAGGGGCGCGCAGAATATCCGTTAAATGAATAATCAAAATATTCTTTATAGGTTATATAGATATGCGATTCAGCCTCAGACAGATCCAGGTATTCGTCGCCATCGCCCGCCAGGAAAGCGTGTCGCGCGCCGCCGAATCCCTGGCCCTGTCGCAGTCGGCGGCCAGCACCTCGCTGGCCGAGCTGGAGCGTCACTACGACAGTCCGCTGTTCGACCGCATCGGCAAGCGTCTGGCGCTCAGCGCCCTGGGCGCGCAGTTGCTGCCCAAGGCGGTGGCGCTGCTCGACCGCGCCGAGGAGATCGAGCAGCTGCTGCAGGGTAAGAGCGGCTTCGGCTCGCTGCAGCTGGGCGCCACCCTGACCATCGGCAACTACCTGGCCACCCTGCTGATCGGCCGCTTCATGCAGGCCCATCCCGAGTGCCGGGTGCGCCTGCACGTGCAGAACACCAGCCATGTGGTGCAGGGCGTGGCCCAGCATGGCCTGGATCTGGGGCTGATCGAGGGCGACTGCCAGCACCCGGACATCGAGGTGCAGCCCTGGGTGGAGGACGAGCTGGTGGTGTTCTGCGCGCCGCAGCATCCGCTGGCCGAGCGGCGCAGCGCGAGCCTCGACGAGCTGGTGCGCGAGGCGTGGATCCTCCGCGAACAGGGCTCGGGCACCCGGCTGACCTTCGACCAGGGCATGCGCCATCACGCCACGCCGCTGAACATCCGCCTGGAGCTGGAGCACACCGAGGCGATCAAGCGCGCGGTAGAGTCGGGCCTGGGCATCGGCTGCATCTCGCGCCTGGCGCTGCGCGACGCTTTCCGCCGCGGCAGCCTGGTGGCGGTGGAAACCCCGGAGCTGGACCTGCGCCGCCAGTTCAGCTTCATCTGGCACAAGCAGAAGTATCAGAGCAGCGCGATGCGCGAATTCGTCGAGCTGTGCCGCCGCTTCACCGCCGGCGCGCCGCGCAGCGACCAGATCGTCCTGCCGGACATCCCCTGAATCAGCCGAGCAGGACGATGCCCCAGACCAGGGCGATCATGCCCAGCGCCACCGCCTGGGCGGCGCTGCCCATGTCCTTGGCGTTCTTCGACAGCGGATGGCGCTCCAGGGAGATACGGTCGACGGTAGCCTCGATGGCCGAGTTGAGCAGCTCGACGATCAGCGCCAGCAGGCACACGGCGACCAGCAGGGCGCGCTCGCCGCGACTGACGTCGAGGAAGAAGGCCAGCGGCACCAGCACGAGGTTGAGCAGCGCCAGCTGGCGGAACGCCGCCTCGCCGCGAAACGCCGCGCACAGCCCGTCGCGGGAATAGCCGGCGGCGTTGAGGATGCGTTTGAGGCCGGTACGGCCCTTGAAGGGGGAAGTCATCGGGCAGCGTCCGGGGGAGCAAGGCCGCCAGCCGGACCGGCATGGCGTGCCGACGGTGGCGAAGGATCAGGAGGGCATCGATTCCATCTGCTGCAGCAGCAGCGCCGCCTGGGTGCGGGTGCGCACGCCGAGCTTGCGGAAGATGGCGGTGACGTGGGCCTTGACGGTGGCCTCGGAGACGCTCAGCTCGTAGGCGATCTGCTTGTTGAGCAGGCCTTCGCAGACCATGGTCAGCACGCGGAACTGCTGCGGGGTGAGGCTGGCCAGCCCCTCGCTGGCGGCGCGCGCCTCTTCGGACAGGGCGGCGGCCTCCTCCAGCTGCGGCGGCCACCAGGCATCGCCGTCGAGCACCGCGCGCACCGCTTCCTGGATGGTTTCCAGTGGACTGGACTTGGGGATGAAGCCGCTGGCGCCGAACTCGCGCGAGCGCTGCACCACCGCCGCCTCTTCCTGGGCCGAGACCATCACCACCGGAATCTGCGGGTACTGGCCGCGCAGCAGGACCAGGCCGGAAAAACCGTAGGCGCCGGGCATGTTGAGATCGAGCAGGACCAGGTCCCAGTCGCGCTTCTCGTTCAGGCGCACTTCCAGTTCGGCGATGCTGGCCACTTCCACCAGATGCGCGTCGGCCCCCAGGCCCATGCTCAAGGCCTGTTGCAGGGCGCTGCGGAACAACGGATGGTCATCGGCGATCAGGATTTCGTAGGCGGCCATGATAAGTCCTGTTGTTGTTCTGACGGGCGTGGGGGAGCGAAAACGGCGCTCAGGATGCCGAGCGCCCCTCGACCGGTCAAGAAAAATACCCGGCCGCTCCACAGGGGCTTGCAGGCGGGCGACAGCTCCTGCACACGGGAGTTCCGCGATTTTACCGGCTGCGGCAGAATTTTGCCTTTTTTCGAGGAGTTAACATGTTACGCCAGAGCCTGCGCGCCGATCTGCTGATGCTGCTGACCGCCGCCATCTGGGGCAGCACCTTCGTCGCCCAGCGCCTGGGCATGGAGGAAATCGGCCCGTTCCTCTACACCGGCCTGCGCTTCGCCCTCGGTGCCCTGGTGCTGCTACCGCTGCTGCTCCACCGCCCGGCCGGCCGGGCGCCGCTGCCGCCCCCGGACCGGCCGCTGCTGCTCGGCGGCGCGCTGCTCGGCCTGGTGCTGACCTGCGGGATCAACCTGCAGCAGGTCGGCCTGCTGTTCACCAGCGTGACCAACTCCGGCTTCATCACCGGTCTCTACGTGATCATGGTGCCGCTGCTCGGCCTACTGGTCGGCCAGCGCGCCGGAACCGGCACCTGGCTGGGCGCCGGACTGGCGGTGCTGGGCATGGCGCTGCTGAGCCTCGGCGCGGATTTCCGCATCGCCTCCGGCGACTGGCTGCAACTGGCCGGCGCGATGGTCTGGGGCGTGCATGTGCTGCTGGTCGGCGCGCTGGCCAGCCGCCACGATCCGCTGCGCATCGCCTTCCTGCAGTTCCTCACCTGCGCACTGCTGAGCCTGCTGCTCGCCGTGCTGCTGGAGGAAATCGACGTCGCGGCGATCCTCCGCGCCGGGCCGGCGATCCTCTATGGCGGAGTGATCGCGGTGGGCATCGGCTTCACCCTGCAGGTGGTGGCGCAGAAGCACGCCATCGCCTCCCACGCGGCGATCATCCTTTCCCTGGAAGCGGTGTTCGCCGCCCTCGCCGGCGCCCTGCTGCTCGACGAATCCCTGCCGGCGCGCGGCTACCTGGGCGCGGCGCTGATGCTCGCCGGCATGCTGGTCGCCCAGCTGTGGCCGCGCCGCGCACCGGCCGCCGCCTGAGCACGCCTCACGGCTTGCCCAGCAGGTACTCGGCCAGCGCCTGATAGGCCGGCAGCGAGGTCGGATCGTTCGCGGCGTTGGCGGCCTGCGGGTGGGAGGCGAAGCGGACGACGACCATCTCGGCGCGCGGGTCGATATAGATCGTCTGGCCATGCACGCCGCGCGCCGCGAAGGCGCCGTGGGGGTTGTGGAACACCCACCACATGCCGCGGTAGCTGCCGCCGGGGATCTGCCGGTAACCGGCCCTGGCCAAGGCCGCCCGGTCGCCGCCAGCGCGGATCCGCTCGACGGCCGCGGCGGGGAACAGCCGCTCGCCGTCGAGCATCCCGCCGTCGAGGATCAGCTGACCGACCCGCGCCAGGTCGCGCAGCCCGGCGCTCAGGCCGCCGCCGGCGAAGGGCGTGCCGATGGAGTCCACCGTGTAGTAGGCGTCCTGCTCGGCGCCGATCCGGCTCCAGATCCGCGCCGACAGCAGGTCGGTCAGCGACTGGCCGGTGGTGCGCGCAACGATCCAGCCGAGCACGTCGGTGTTCACCGTCTTGTAGGCGAAGGCCTCGCCGTGACGACCCTCGGGACGCACGGTGGCCAGGTACTGGTAATAGGTGCGCGGCCCGCGGTAGTCGGCCGGTTTGGGCAGCGGGCTGGCGGCGGCGCTGTAGGCCCAGACCTCGGCGTTGGGGTCGCTGTAGTCCTCGCTGTAGGCGATGCCGGTGGTCATCTCCATGACCTGCTGCACGGTGGCGTTGCCGAAGGCGCTGGCGGCCAGTTCGGGTATCAGACTGGCGACCTGCGCCTGCTCGTCGAGCCGACCCTCGGCGACGAGGATCTCCGCCAGCAGCCCGGTCAGCGACTTGGTGGCGCCATGCACCCCCGCTTCGTCGAGGCAGCCGGCGTAGCGCTCGTAGACCACCCGGCCCTTGTGCAGGACCAGGATGCCGTCGGTGTAGTTGGCCGCCAGCGCATCCGCCCAGCTCATCGGCGCGCCGCCGCCCAACGGGGTGAAGCGCAGCGCGTCGATGCCGGCGTCGAGGGCATACGGCAACGGGCGTGGCGCGCCCAGGCCGCGGGACACCCGCTTGGTGGGCAGCAGCTCGCGGAAGTGGCAGACCGTCCAGCGCAGCTTGGGGAAACTGAAATAGTCGGCATCAGGCTGGCCGATCAGCTTGTCGTCCGGCGGCGGGAAGCCCTGCATCCAGCCGAGGGCCACGGGATCGGAAGCGGCGGCGTCGAGCGCCGGGCCGGCGGCGGCGGCCGGCAGCGCAGCACCCAACAGCAGGGCGCCGGCCAGGGCGCAGCGGCGGGGAACGGTGAGCAGGGACATGAACGGGACTCCTGTCGAACCGGGGACGTCCCCGGCGGGAAGACGCCGGGCGGCGGCACTGGCCACCCGGCGCCGCGGCACGGCACGGCACGCGGCGCGGACGGCGCCTCAGCGCTCGATCAGCGACTTCACCGACGACTGCGGGATCTGCTGGACGCGGCCCTCCTCGTCCTCGAACTCGAACATGCCGGTGTCCTTGTCCAGCATCGGCTTGCCATGGCTGGTCAGCACGTTGCCGTCGTTGGTGACGATCAGGTAATCGCTGGCGCAACCGGCCAGGGTCAGGGCACAGAGGGCGGCAAGTAGCAGTTGCTTCATGGTGGCGCTCCTGGAGAGGTCGAATCCGGCAGGGAAACCTGCACCCACAATAAAGACCCTCCGCCCCCATCCTGGCAAGGGGCGCGCTGCAGCCCGGCGCCGCCGCCCCGCCAGCCACGCCCCGCCGCCCGGCGTCAGCCGATGAACGGTCGCAGGCGCCGGTGCGCCTCGCTCTGCTCGTCCAGCGGCAGGTGGCGCTTGAAGCTCAGGTAGCGCTCGCTGAACACGTCCAGATAGGCGTCCAGTGCCTCGGCCGCGGCCTGATCGCCGGCCTGCTCCAGGCACAGCGCGGCCACCTCGGCGGTACACAGGTGCTCGCCGCGGGTCGAACGGCGCAGGCGGTAGCGCGAGTGCTGCTCGGGACTCAGGCTGAGCACCGGGAAGCGGTCGAGATAGGGGCTCTTGCGGAACATTTTGCGCGCCTCGGTCCAGGTCGCATCCAGCAGGATGAACAACGGGCGCTTGCCGGCCGGCGGCGCGACCCGCTCCACCACCCGTTCGGGCGCGGCGTACTCGGCCGGGAACACCACATAGGGCTGCCATTGCGGATCGTCGAGCAGCGCCAGCAGGCGCTCGTCCACCTCGATGCGCGACCAGCCGAAGGCGCTGTTGTCGGCCAGCACATCGGCGATCAGCCAGCCGGTGTTGCTCGGCTTGAGCGCCTCGATGTCGTGCATCAGCAGGCACACGCCGCTGCGCGCCGCCACCTGCGGGCGCCAGGCGCACATGCAGTGACTCTGCGCCAGCCGGCAGGCGGGGCAGCGCGGCATGCGCGAGCCGCGGGCGACGAAGGGTTTGAGGCTGCGGGCGAGGCGCTCCTCGCGCAGGCGGGCGACACTGTTGCTCATCGGCGCGGCTCGCGGCGCGGGAACGGAACGAACGAGGGCAGGCGCATGGACGGCTCCGGAAGGCGGGATCGACAGGGCGCGGCAGTCTAGCAGAGCCGCAGCGGGCGACGAGGCGCGTATCATCGGCAACGGTCCCGACACGCCCTCTGCGGCGGCGAACCCTGCCGCCGGCGCCCGGTCGAACCCCGCAGACTTCCCAGGAGACACCCCATGCGCATCCTCGCCACCCTGCTCGCCACCCTGCTGGCCGGCTCCGCCCACGCCGCCTCGCTGCAGGACTACGAGCTGAACCGGCAGCTGAACGAGGTCGCCCGGCAGAGCAGCGTCGGCACGCCGCGGGCGATCAACGCCGACCTGCTCGACAACGGCTACAGCGTCGACGGCCACCGGCTGATCAACCACATCGCGGTACGCCCGGCCCATGCCGCGCAGATGCGCGGCAACCCCGACGCGGTGCGCCAGCAACTGGCCGCCAGCGTCTGCGCCAACCCCGGCTACCGCCAGCTGCTGCAGCGCGGCGCCGAGCTGGTCTACGCCTTCAGCGAATACCAGAGCGAACGCCCGGTGACCCGCGAGCGCTTCGTCGCCGCCGACTGCGGGTTGTAATCGCGCAACAAGTACCTAAAACGGCAACAGGCCCGCCAGGGAAAACCCGGGCGGGCCTGTTGCTCTGCGCCGGCAATCAGCGCAGCACGGCCGGGTCACCCTTGCCGGCCAGCGCCGCGGCTTCCTCGGCGCTGAGCAGGGCGGTGCGCGGCACGTCCATCAGCCGCGCGCAGGCGGCCACCACGTTGGCCCAGCAGGCGCGGTTGGCGAACAGCATGCCCGCCTCGTCGAAGGTGCCGCCGCGGTTGCGGTAGCCCAGCGCGGCACACTGCGCGGCGTCCGGGAGGATCGGCCAGAGATGGCCGCGGGCTACTTCCGGGCGCATGTGGGTGAGCAGCACGCGGCGCTGCAGGGCGGCGGGGAACAGCCGCTCGACCAGCGCCTCGTCGGCCAGCTGCTGCTGTTCGAGCAGGTCGCGCGGCGCGCGGAAGCGCCCCGGCTCCTGCAGGTAGACCAGCCGGTAGGCGTAGCCGACCGTCTCCAGACGCGCCGCGGCGCGCTGCATCTCGGCCAGTTGGTAGCTGCCGTTGGCGATCAGCAGCAGCGGTTCGCTGCCGGCGCGCTCGGCCACCACGATGGCGCCGTCGCGGGCCAGCTGGCGGGCCTGCTCGGCATCGAACACGCAAGGACGCTCGCGCTTGGGCACCACCAGACAGGCCAGCTGGCCGCGCGCGCGGTAGATCTGCGGCAGCAGCGCCAGGGTGCTGTTGTGGTCGGCGGGGAACAGCACGCGCACCGTGTCGCTCATCTCGCCGAGCAGCGCCTCGCAGAAGGTGGTGTCCTGGTGCGACTGCTGGTTCTTACCGTTCTCCCAGGTGTGCGAGGTGGCCACCAACGGCCAGCCCAGCCAGCCGGCCGGGCGGCCGACCTCCTGCTGCTGGCGGGCGAAGATCAGCGTCTGGCGCACCGCGCCGAGCATCTTCACGCAGAACGCCTCGTAGCTGGCCACCAGGTTCAGCCCGCCCTGGTTGGCCAGACAGGCGGAAACCACCGCTTCCTCGTTGAGCGCGGTGATCACCGCGCCATGCACCGACTCCAGTTCGCTCTCCGGGTCGCAGACCCGGTGGCGCAGCACTTCCAGCACGCCGCTCAGGCGGTTGCTGGCCAGCTCGTCGGGGTTGCCGACCCGCGGGCGCAACTGCGGGTTGGCCGCCACCAGATCGACGAAGAAGCGGTCGATGGCGCTCATCGGCGAACAGGCCTGGTCGTGGAACTGCAGCTCGGGGAGCTGCGGCGCCGGCGGCTCACGCCGCGCCAGGGCGTGGTCGCGCTCGCGGGGACGGCCGTCGCGCTGCGCGGCGAACGCGGCCAGGGCGCGCTCCAGCGCCTGCGGCTCCACCCACAGGGCGCTGGCGCTGGCGTTGAACAGCCGGCGCGCCTCGGCGTCGCGGTGCGGGTTGCCCGGCAGCGGCAGGTTGTGGGCGGCGTTGGCGCCGGCGCCGTGGAAGCCGAAGCCCTTGACGGTCTCGGCGATGGCGTAGGGCATCGGCAGCGGGTAGTCGAGGATGCCGCGGGCCTTCTCGTCGAGGCGATGCGCCAGCCGCTGCTCCATCTCGTGCAGGGCGCAGACGAAGGCGGCCGGATCGCGGCCGTCGAAGCGGATCGGGTCGAAGCCGCAGCGGCGCAGGTGCTCGACGAAGCCGCTAAGCCCCTCGCGGGTGCCCAGTTCGGTGCGCTGCTCGATGCGCCGGCCGTTGGCGATCATCACCGGCAGGGCCACGCCGCAATCCTCGGCGCGCCACCAGCGCGGCATCCAGTCGCTGCCGCGCTGCTCCTCGGCGGCGCCGTCGGAGAGGAAGGCCACCAGGGTCTCGCCGGGCAGCGGCTGGTGGGCGTACTGCAGTTCGGCGAAGCCCAGGTAGCCGCCCTCGGCAATGCCGCCGGCGGTGTGCGGGTTGACGTGGCTGCCCAGCGGCACGCCCGGCAGGCCGTCGGCGGACTGGGCGTAGCTGTAGAAATCGGCGACCAGCCGGCTCAGGCCGGTCTCGTCGCGGCCGTAGCGCGCGGCCTGCTCGGGGTGCAGGTTGTCGGTCAGCACGTTGAGCGCCTCGATGGCCGCCACGCAATGGCCCTGGCCCATGGTCCAGGCGCGGGTCTGTCCGGTCAGCGCGTTGAGCGCAAGGTAGCCGGCATAGGCCGGGACCATGTTCAGCGCCCCGCCGGTATGCCCCTCCGGGCGCGCCTTGAAGTCCTCGGCGGCCAGCGGCCGGCCGTCCAGGTGCACGCGTTGGGCGTAGGTCATGTGCGCCACCAGCCAGAGGCCGGCGCAGGTCAGCCGGTCGAGGCCGTGCAGCAGGCGGTAGACGCTGTCCAGATCCGCCTGCCGACCGGTCTGCACCAGCTGGTGGGCGAGGCGGAATACCGCAGCCTGGGTCGGTGCATCGTGCTGCAGCGGGCCGTATCCGGCGCGCCACTCGGCAAAGGCGGGACAGGCGGCGGCATGGGCCTGCAGTTCTTCGGCACAGGGCAACAGCTGACTCATCGGGCAAGACTCCAAAGCGGGGTTAGGGGTAGTCTAGGACAGAGACGCCCCCGGACACTGACCTGCATCAGCGCCCGACCGGCCGCGCGGGAAGTCGTCCCCTTCGGAACAAGGAGTTGATCGTATGGCCCTTCTGACCTTCATCGGTGCCATCCAGCAGGTGACCGGGTCCTGCTACCTGATCGAAACCCGCGACGGCACCAAGGTGCTTCTGGAGTGCGGCATGCGTCAGGGTCGCCGCGAGGACGAGGCGCACAACAGCGAGGCCTTCGCCTTCGACCCGCTGAGCCTGGATGCGGTGGTGCTGTCCCATGCCCACATCGACCACAGCGGCCTGCTGCCGCGCCTGGCCGCCAAGGGCTATCGCGGACCGATCTTCGCCACTTCGGCGACCTGCGAGCTGCTCGAACTGATGCTGATGGACGCCGCGCATATCCAGGAAAAGGACGCCGAATGGGAAAGCCGCTGGCGCGCGCGCCTCGGCAAGCCGGCGGTCAAGCCGCTGTACACCGCCGTCGACGCCGAACGGGCGCTCGGCCTGCGCCGCGCGGTGGAGTACGGCGAGCCGGTGGAGGTGGCGCGCGGCGTCACCGTGACCTTCCACGACGCCGGGCACATCCTCGGCTCGGCGATCGTCGAGATGGAAGTCCACGACCACAACCTGACCCGCCGCCTGGTGTTCTCCGGCGACCTGGGCAACACCTGCTCGCCGCTGATGCGCGATCCCACGCCACTGAGCGAGGCCGACGTGGTGCTGATGGAGTCGACCTACGGCGACCGCGACCACCGCTGCACCCCGGACACCCTCGACGAGCTGGCCGAGATCCTCGCCCAGGCCCAGCGCGACGGCGGCAACGTGCTGATTCCGGCCTTCTCGGTCGGCCGCACCCAGGACCTGCTGTTCTACCTCGGCCAGTTCTACCAGCAGGGCCGCCTGCCCCAGCAGGCGGTGTTCCTCGACAGCCCGATGGCCATCAAGGCCAACGCCATCTACCAGCGCTTCCACGAGCATTTCGACCCCAAGGATCGCGAGCTGCTGCGCCAGAACGGCGTCAGCCGCATCGAGGACTGGCTGCCGATCCTGCGCTGCACGCCGGAACCGGAAGACTCGATGGCGATCAACCGCCTCGAGCGCGGCGCGCTCATCATCGCCGGCAGCGGCATGTGCAACGGCGGGCGCATCGTCCACCACCTCAAGCACAACCTGTGGCGCAAGGAATGCCACATCGTGTTCCCCGGCTTCCAGGCCCGCGGCACCCTGGGCCGCGCCATCGTCGACGGCGCGCCGACCGTGCGGGTGCTGCGCCAGCGCGTCGCGGTCAAGGCCCAGGTCCACACCCTGGGCGGTTTCTCCGCGCACGCCGGACAGTCGCAGCTGCTCGACTGGGTAAAGCATTTCGATCATCGCCCGGAGCTATATTTGGTTCACGGGGAAGTGGAAAAAATGAAAGTGCTGCAACAGGCACTGCACGATCGCCTGCAGTGGACTGCCAACATCCCGGAGCCGGGTGAGCAGATCGCACTCTGAGCGACGCCATAACAAGGAGTCACACCATGCCTTATGAAACAGACGACTATCTGTCCAGGCACTACCAGACCACCGGCATCGACTTGGGCGACGAGCTCGACAAGCTGGTCGCCATCAGCGTGCCGCCGGGCAGCCCCAACCAGGCGCTGTACCGCGAGATGCTGATGACCGTGGTGCGCATGGCCCAGGCCGACCGCAACCGCTGGGACGCCAAGATCATGCTGCAGACCCTGCGCGAGATGGAAAACGCCTTCAGCATGCTCGAGCAGTTCAAGCGCCGTCGCAAGGTCACGGTGTTCGGCTCGGCGCGCACCCAGCCCGACCATCCGCTGTACCTGCTGGCCCGCGACCTGGGCCAGTTGCTGGCCCACCACGAGCTGATGACGGTGACCGGCGCCGGCGCCGGCATCATGGCCGCCGCCCACGAGGGCGCCGGCCTCGAACACAGCCTGGGGCTGAACATCACCCTGCCCTTCGAGCAGCGCGCCAACGACGTGGTCCACGGCACCGGCAACCTGCTGTCGTTCCACTTCTTCTTCCTGCGCAAGCTGTTCTTCGTCAAGGAAGCCGACGCCCTGGTGCTGTTCCCCGGCGGCTTCGGCACCCTCGACGAGGCGCTGGAGGTGCTGACCCTGATCCAGACCGGCAAGAGCCCGATCGTTCCGGTGGTACTGGTCGACGTCGCCGAAGGCCGCTACTGGAAGGACGCCCTGCACTTCATGCGCGAACAGCTGGAGGAGAACGGCTACATCCTGCCCAGCGACATGCGCCTGCTCCGGCTGGTCAACAGCGCCGAGGAGGCGGTGGTGGAGATCACCCATTTCTACCGCAACTACCACTCCAGCCGCTGGCTGAAGGAAATCTTCGCCATCCGCATGAACCACGCCCTCAACGCCCATGCGCTGCACGCCCTGCACGAGGGCTTCGGCGACCTGTGCCTGAGCGGCGGCTTCGTGCAGAAGCCCTACTGCGAGCTGGAAAGCGACGAGCCGGAGTTCTGCCACCTGACCCGGCTGACCTTCCACTTCAACGGTCGCGACCAGGGCCGCCTGCGCGAGCTGATCGACTTCATCAACCTGCCGCAGAACTGGCAGCGCGAAGCCAACGGCCACTGAGCCGCGGCCTCCACGCAAAACGCCCCGGCTGTCACCAGCCGGGGCGTTTTGCTTTGGGCTTCGCCACCCGTGCCTTCAGTCGTCGGGAAGACCGCGCAGCAGGCGGCTCACCGCATCGCCGGCGAAGCCGCGATAGAGCAGGAAGCGCATCTGCCGCGCCCGCTCGCGCTGATCGCCCGGCAGGCTGGCGAAGCGCCGCTGCCACAGCTCGCGCAGGCTGGCGGCCCAGTCCACCTCGCTGGCCGCCAGCGCCCGCTCCACCTCGGCGCGCGGCAGGCCGCGCTGGTTGAGCTCCTCGCGGATCCGCAGCGGCCCGTAGCCGGCGCGGGCGCGGCTGTGGACGAAGGCTTCGAGAAAGCGCGCATCGCTGAGCAGGCCTTCCTCGCAGAGGCGATCCAGCGCCGCCTCGATCAGCTCGGCGCTGGCACCGCGCCGGCGCAGCTTGCGGGCCAGCTCGACCCGTCCGTGTTCGCGGCGGGCCAGCAGATCCATCGCCGCCCGGCGTACCGCGGCCGGGTTGTCGAGCACGACGGCCATCGGCGCTTAGAGATCCGCTTCCAGATCCGCCTCTTCCTCGCTGGCCGCCGCGGCCAGCTTGGGGTTGCCCGGCTGGCTGAGCAGTTGGGCGCGGATCGCTCCGTCGATGGTGTCGCGGATCTCCGGGTTCTCCTCCAGGAAGCGCGCGGCGTTGGCCTTGCCCTGGCCGATCTTGTTGCCCTGGTAGCTGTACCAAGCGCCGGACTTCTCGATCAGCCCGAGCTGCACGCCGAGGTCGATGATCTCGCCGTTGCGGTAGATGCCCTTGCCGTAGAGGATCTGGAACTCGGCCTGGCGGAACGGCGGGGCCATCTTGTTCTTCACTACCTTGACGCGGGTTTCGCTGCCGATGATCTCGTCGCCGTCCTTGACCGCGCCGATGCGGCGGATGTCCAGGCGCACCGAGGAGTAGAACTTCAGTGCATTGCCGCCGGTGGTGGTTTCCGGGTTGCCGAACATCACCCCGATCTTCATGCGGATCTGGTTGATGAAGATCACCAGGCAGTTGGCGTTCTTGATGTTGCCGGTGATCTTGCGCAACGCCTGGGACATCAGGCGCGCCTGCAGGCCGACGTGCATGTCGCCCATCTCGCCCTCGATCTCGGCCTTGGGCACCAGTGCCGCCACCGAGTCGACGATGATCACGTCCACCGCGTTGGAACGCACCAGCATGTCGGTGATTTCCAGGGCCTGCTCGCCGGTATCCGGCTGCGAGACCAGCAGGTCGTCGACGTTGACCCCCAGCTTGGCGGCGTAGTCCGGATCCAGCGCGTGCTCGGCGTCGACGAAGGCGCAGGTGGCGCCCAGCTTCTGCGCCTCGGCGATCACCGACAGGGTCAGGGTGGTCTTGCCCGAGGACTCCGGACCATAGATCTCGACGATACGGCCCTTGGGCAGGCCGCCGATGCCAAGGGCGATGTCCAGGCCCAGCGAGCCGGTGGAAATGGCCGGAACCGCCTGGCGCTCGTGGTCGCCCATGCGCATCACCGCACCCTTGCCGAACTGACGCTCGATCTGCCCCAGAGCCGCAGCCAGGGCGCGTTTCTTGTTCTCGTCCATTGAAATCCTCTCGTACCGGGCGGGCCTGCCGCCGATTAAGCTGTATAAGTAGCCAGTATTATTCCACAGGGTCGACAGAGCGCCTACCCCTGCCGGGGATTTTCCCCGACCGCCAGTCGCAGCAGTCCGCGCAGGGCCCGCTCGACGCTCTGCGCGCGCACCGCCTGGCGGTCGCCGGCGAAGCAGCAGCGCTCACTGTAACAGGCCTCGCCGTCCAGCCAGGCCAGCCAGACGGTGCCGACCGGCTTGTCGGGGCTGCCGCCGCCGGGACCGGCGATGCCGCTGACCGCCACCGCCAGGCGCGCGCTGCTGCGCTGCGCGGCGCCGCGGGCCATGGCCTCGACCACCTCGCGGCTGACCGCGCCGACCTCGGCGAACAGCGCTTCGGGCACCCCCAGCTGCAGGCTCTTCTGGCGGTTGGAGTAGGTCACGTAGCCGGCCTCGAACCAGACCGAGCTGCCGGCGATGCGGGTGATCGCCTCGGCGATGCCGCCGCCGGTGCAGGACTCGGCACTCGTCACCTGCCAGCCCCGCGCACGCAGCGCCTCGCCCAGTTGCCCGGCCAGCCGGGTCGTCGAATCCATTGCTCGTCTCCTGGGTTAAGCCCGTCCGGGCGATACCGTACACTAGCCACTTTTGCGACCTGAAGCCGGACATTCATGAGCCAGCACGATTTCTCGGCCCACACGCCGATGATGCAGCAGTACCTGAAAATCAAGCAGCAGCATCCCGACCAGTTGCTGTTCTACCGCATGGGCGACTTCTACGAGCTGTTCTACGCCGACGCGCAGAAGGCCGCCAAGCTGCTGGACATCACCCTGACCGCCCGCGGCCAGTCGGCCGGCCAGCCGATCCCGATGGCCGGGATTCCCTTCCACTCCGCCGAAGGCTACCTCGCCAAGCTGGTCAAGCTGGGCGAGTCGGTGGCGATCTGCGAACAGACCGGCGATCCGGCCACCAGCAAGGGGCCGGTCGAGCGCCAGGTGGTGCGCATCCTCACCCCCGGCACGGTCAGCGACGAGGCGCTGCTCGACGAGCGCCGCGACAACCTGCTGGCCGCCCTGCTCGGCGACGAGCGGCTGTTCGGCCTCGCCGTGCTGGACATCACCAGCGGCCGCTTCAGCGTGCAGGAGATCAAGGGCTGGGAGTCGCTGCTGGCCGAGCTGGAACGCCTCAATCCGGCCGAACTGCTGATCCCCGACGACTGGCCGCAGGACCTGCCCGCCGAGCGCCGCCCCGGCGCCCGGCGCCGCGCGCCCTGGGACTTCGACCGCGCCACCGGTTTCAAGGCGCTGTGCCAGCAGTTCGCCACCCAGGACCTCAACGGCTTCGGCTGCCAGAACCTGACCCTGGCCATCGGCGCCGCCGGCTGCCTGCTGCTGTATGCGCGCGAAACCCAGCGCGGCGCCCTGCCGCACATCCGCAGCCTGCGCCACGAAAGCCTCGACGACGCGGTGATCCTCGACGCCGCCAGCCGGCGCAACCTGGAGCTGGACACCAACCTGGCCGGCGGGCGCGACAACACCCTGCAGAGCGTGGTCGACCGCTGCATGACCGCCATGGGCAGCCGCCTGCTGTGCCGCTGGCTGAACCGTCCGCTGCGCGAGCGCGGGATCATCGAGGGCCGCCAGCAGGCCATCGGCTGCCTGCTCGACGACTACAGCTTCGAGCCCCTGCAGCCGCGCCTCAAGGAGATCGGCGACGTCGAGCGGATCCTCGCCCGCATCGGCCTGCGCAGCGCCCGGCCGCGCGACCTGGCGCGCCTGCGCGACGCGCTGGCCGCACTGCCCGAGCTGCAGCACCACCTGGCCACCCTGGAGGCGCCGCGCCTGCAGGAGCTGGCCGGCAGCATCCGCACCTACCCGGAGCTGGCCGACCTGCTGGCACGGGCGATCATCGACACCCCGCCGGCGGTGATCCGCGACGGCGGGGTGATCAAGCGCGGCTACGACGCCGAGCTGGACGAGCTGCAGCTGCTCAGCGAGAACGCCGGCCAGTACCTGATGGACCTGGAAACCCGCGAGAAGACCCGCACCGGCCTGCCCAACCTCAAGGTCGGCTACAACCGCATCCACGGCTACTACATCGAGCTGCCGCGGGTGCAGGCCGCACAGGCGCCGGCCGACTACATCCGCCGCCAGACCCTCAAGGGCGCCGAGCGCTTCATCACCCCCGAGCTCAAGGCCTTCGAGGACAAGGCGCTGTCGGCCAAGAGCCGCGCCCTGGCGCGCGAGAAGCTGCTCTACGAGCAACTGATCGAGCAGTTGATCGAGCACCTGGCGCCGCTGCAGGACACCGCCGCCGCGCTGGCCGAGCTGGACGTGCTGGGCAACCTGGCCGAGCGGGCGCTGAACCTGGACTTCAACTGCCCGCGCTTCGTCGACCAGCCCTGCCTGCGCATCGAGCAGGGCCGCCACCCGGTGGTCGAGCAGGTGCTCAGCACGCCCTTCGTCGCCAACGACGTGAGCCTCGACGACAGCACCCGCATGCTGATCATCACCGGGCCGAACATGGGCGGTAAATCCACCTACATGCGCCAGACCGCGCTGATCGTGCTGCTCGCCCATATCGGCAGCTACGTGCCGGCACGGGCCTGCGAGCTGTCGGCGGTGGACCGCATCTTCACCCGCATCGGCTCCAGCGACGACCTGGCCGGCGGGCGCTCGACCTTCATGGTGGAGATGAGCGAGACCGCCAGCATCCTGCACAACGCCAGCGAGCGCAGCCTGGTGCTGATGGACGAGGTGGGCCGCGGCACCAGCACCTTCGACGGCCTGTCGCTGGCATGGGCGGCGGCCGAGCACCTGGCGCGGCTGCGCGCCTTCACCCTGTTCGCCACCCACTACTTCGAGCTGACCGTGCTGCCCGACAGCGAGCCGGTGGTCGCCAACGTCCACCTCAACGCCGCCGAGCACCACGAGCGCATCGTGTTCCTCCACCATGTGCTGCCGGGGCCGGCCAGCCAGAGCTACGGCCTGGCCGTCGCCCAGCTCGCGGGCGTGCCGGATGCGGTGATCCAGCGCGCCCGCGAGCACCTGCGCCGGCTGGAGGAAACCAGCCGGCCCCACGACGGCAGCGCCGCACCCGCGCGACCGGGCCAGGCGCCGGCACCGCTGCAGGCCGACCTGTTCGCCAGCCAGCCGCACCCGCTGCTCGAGCAGATCGAGCGCATCGACCCCGACGCACTGACCCCGCGCCAGGCGCTGGAACTGATATATGCATGGAAAATGCAGATATAACCAAGCAAATGCCAAGCTGCTAGAATCCCGCGCGCCATGCCATGGCTGGCGCCTGCCGTCTGAGGAGATAAAAGAACATGACCTTCGTCGTTACCGACAACTGCATCAAGTGCAAGTACACCGACTGCGTGGAAGTCTGCCCGGTGGACTGCTTCTACGAAGGCCCGAACTTTCTGGTCATTCATCCCGATGAATGCATCGACTGCGCCCTGTGCGAGCCCGAGTGCCCGGCCCAGGCGATCTTCTCGGAGGACGAGGTACCCGAGGATCAGCAGGAGTTCATCGAGCTGAACCGCGATCTGGCCGAAGTCTGGCCGAACATCACCGAGAAGAAGGACGCCCTCGCCGATGCCGAAGAGTGGGACGGCGTGAAGGACAAGCTGCAGTACCTGGAGCGCTGATCCGCGCCCCGCGCAGCGCCCGGCCACGCCGGCGCGCTGCCTGACCGCCGGCCAGCCGCGCCGGACGGTCAGACCCGCGCCGCCGCAGCCGCTGCAAGCCAGTGCAGCGCCTGCGGACAGCGCTGCCGCGCTAGGCAAGCGCCGCCTTGCCGCCTATCCTCCCGGCCTCCCCTTTCGTGACCCTCGCAAGCGAGCCCGCCATGCCCAAACATTCGCTGCGCCCGCAGGGCGACTTCCCCAAAGCCGGCCTGACCCGTCGCCTGGCGGCCATGTTCTACGACTTCCTGCTGTGCATGGCGCTGCTGATGGTGGTCACCCTGCTCTACCAGCAGGGCGTGCTGCGCCTGATCTACGGCAGCGAGCAGCTGCAGGCGCTGGCCGACAGCGGCGCGCTGGATCGCGACCCGCTGCTGGCAAGCCTGCTGCTGGTCTGCCTGTTCGCCTTCTTCGCCAAGTTCTGGACCTACAACGGCCAGACCCTCGGCATGCAGGTGTGGGGCGTGCGCATCCAGAACCGCGACGGCACCGCCATCGACCTGTGGCAGGCGCTGCTGCGCTTCTTCATCGCCATCGGTTCCTGGCTGTTCGGCGGCCTGGGCTTCCTGTGGATGCTCTGGGACAAGGACAGGCTGACCTGGCACGACCGCTACTCGGAAAGCGTGGTGGTGCAGTTGCCCAAGCGCAAGAAGAACTGACAGACGCCAGATGCGACGAGGCCGGCAGATTGCCGGCCTCGTCGTTTGCGGGTGGGACAGGCGCCGTCAGCCGGCGCGGCGCAGCAGCCAGACCCCGGCCAGGGCGCAGATGCCCGCCGGCACCAGCACGGCGAGCAGCGGCGAGAAGCCGAACACCAGGCTCGAGGGGCCGAGCAGGTCCTGGGCGATGCGGAACACGAAGCCGACCAGCACGCCGGTGAAGATCCGCTGCCCCAGGGTCACCGAACGCAGCGGGCCGAAGATGAAGGAGATCGCCATCAGCACCAGCGCCGCGGTGACCAGCGGCTGCAGCGCCTTGGTCCAGAACGCCAGCCAGTAGCGACCGTTGTTCAGGCCTTGCTCGGCCAGGTAGTGGGCGTAGCTCCACAGCCCGGTCAGCGACAGCGCGTCGGGCTCCTGCACCACGGTGCCGAGCAGTTGCGGGCTGAGCTGCACCTCCCAGCGCTCGCTGGCGGCCTTCAGCACCTCGCTGCGCTCGGCGTGGAAACGGGTGGTGGCGACGTCTTCCAGACGCCAGTGGTCGTCCTGGTAGCGCGCGCGCCGGGCGAAGCTGGCGCTGAGCAGACGGCGCTCGGCGTCGAAGCGGTAGCGGGTCACCCCGTAGAGCACGCCGCCCGGCTGCACCGAGTTGACGTGGATGAACTCCTCGCCCTGGCGATGCCACAGGCCACGCTTGGAGCTCTGCGCCTCGCCGCCGCCCTGGGCCAGGGAGCGGCCGCTCTGCGCCAGGTTCTCCGACCAGGGCGCGACATACTCGCCGATCAGCACGCCGGCCAGCACCAGCACCAGCATCGGCTTCATCACCGCCCAGACGATGCGTCCCAGCGACACCCCGGCGGCGCGCATCACGGTCAGTTCGCTGCTGCTGGCCAGGCTGCCGAGGCCGACCAGGCAGCCGATCAGCGCCGCCATCGGCAGCAGTTCGTAGATCCGCCGCGGCGCGCTGAGCAGCACGTAGGTGGCCGCCTCGGCGACGCCGTAGGCGGCGGACAGGTCGCCCAGCTCGTCGACGAAGGCGAACAGCAGGGCCAGCCCGACGATGATCCCCAGCACCGCGAGGATGCCGAAGAACACGCTGGTGCCGATGTAACGATCAAGCCGGGCCATGGAGCGCCTCCTTGCCGACACGCCGCGCCGCCCACTTCAGGCGCAGCGGTTCCCAGTAGAGCAGCACCAGGCCGATGGCCAGGAACAGCCCGTGAACCCACCACAGGCCGAGCGCCGGCGGCAGCCGGCCCTTCTCCAGCTGGCCGCGCATGGCGATCAGCAGGGCCAGGTAGGCCATGTACAGGAGAATCGCCGGCAGCAGCTTGAGGAAACGGCCCTGACGCGGATTGACCCGGGCCAGCGGCACCGCCAGCACGGTGACCACGAACACCAGCAGCGGGATCGACAGCCGCCACTGCAGCTCGGCCCGGTGGCGCAGGTCGTCGCTGTCGAGCAGCGCCGCCGTGGGCAGCGCCTCGCGCTCGCCGACCTCGGCGCCGACTTCGGGCTTGGGCAGCAGCACGCCGTAGCGGTCGTACTGGATAGCGCGGTAGTCAGCCTCGCCGGGGTTGCCGTCGTAGCGGTAGCCGTTTTCGAGGATCAGGTAACGGCTGCCGTCGGCCTGGATTTCCTGGCGGCCCTTCTCGGCCACCAGCAGGGCGATGGCTCGCGGCTCCTTGCCGTCGCTGGCCAGCTGCTGCTCTGAGATGAACACCCCGCCCAGCTCGCTGCGGTCCTCCGACAGGCGTTCGGTGTAGGTCACCCGGGTGCCGCCGCGCATCGACTGGAAGCGCCCGGGCACCAGGGTGTCGAACTCGGTCAACGCCTCCTGGCTGTTGAGGATCTGCTCGACGCGCGCGATCCCCTGGGGAGCGAGGAACAGGCTCAGCCAGCCGACCAGCAGGGCCACCAGCAGCGCCGGCGCCAGGGTGTAGGCCAGCAGGCGCTGCGGGCTCATCCCGGCGGCGCTCAGCACGCTCATCTCGGACTCGAGGTACAGCCGCCCGTAGGCCAGCAGGATGCCGAGGAACAGCCCCAGCGGCAGGATCAGCTGCAGGAAGCCGGGCATGCGGAAGCCCATGATCATCAGCAGCACGCCCGGATCGAGCAGCCCCTGGGCGGCCTGGGCCAGATACTTGATGAAACGACCGCTCATGATGATCACCAGCAGCACGGCGCTCACCGCACTGAGGGTCACCAGCACTTCGCGGGACAGGTAACGGAAGACAATCAAGACCGGATGACTCCAGGGTTGTCGGCGTGGTGCGCAACGCTCAAACTAGCCGGCACTTTGCGTCGGCCTGCGGCATTGCGCCCGGGAAAAACAGGCCGGCATTATCCTGCAATACCGCCTGTTTGTCTTGGGGACCCCCTCCATGCAATTCCTCGTCAAGAGCGCTCGTCCGGAAACCCTGAAAACCGCCACCCTGGTCGTCGCCATCGGCGAAGGCCGCAAGCTGGGCGCCGCCGCCCGCGCCCTCGACGCCGCCAGCGAAGGCGCGCTGAGTGCCCTGCTCAAGCGCGGCGACCTGGCCGGCAAGCCCGGCCAGACCCTGCTGCTGCAGGGCCTGGCGGGCGTCAAGGCCGAGCGCATCCTGCTGGTCGGCTGCGGCAAGGAGCGCGAACTGTCCGAGCGCAGCTACCGCAAGGTGGCGGCCGCCGCGCTGGCCGTGCTCAAGACCCTGGGCGGCAGCGACGCCGCGCTGACCCTCGGCGAGCTGATGGTCAAGGGCCGCGACGCCTACGCCAAGGCGCGCCTGCTGGTGGAAGTGCTGGCCGACGGCGGCTACCTGTTCGACCGCTTCAAGAGCGACAAGGCCGAGGCCCCGGCGCTGACCAGGATCACCCTGCTGGCCGAGGACACCGACCTGTTGGCCTGCGAGCGCGGCGCCGCCCACGCCCAAGCCATCGCCAGCGGCATGGCCTTCGCCCGCGATCTGGGCAACCTGCCGCCGAACCTCTGCCACCCGAGCTTCCTGGCCGACGAGGCCAAGGCGCTGGCCAAGGGCAACAAGGCCCTCAAGGTGGAAGTCCTCGACGAGAAGAAGCTCAAGGAACTGGGCATGGGCGCCTTCCTCGCCGTCGCCCAGGGCAGCGAGCAGCCGCCGCGGCTGATCGTCCTCGACTACAAGGGCGGCAAGAAGGACGACGCGCCCTTCGTGCTGGTCGGCAAGGGCATCACCTTCGACACCGGCGGCATCAGCCTTAAGCCGGGCCTGGGCATGGACGAGATGAAGTACGACATGTGCGGCGCCGCCAGCGTGCTCGGCACCTTCCGCGCCCTGGTCGAGCTGGGCCTGCCGATCAACGTGGTGGGCCTGCTGGCCTGCGCCGAGAACATGCCCAGCGGCGGCGCCACCCGCCCCGGCGACATCGTCACCACCATGAGCGGGCAGACCGTGGAGATCCTCAACACCGACGCCGAAGGCCGCCTGGTGCTGTGCGACACCCTGACCTACGCCGAGCGCTACAAGCCGCAGGCGGTGATCGATATCGCCACCCTGACAGGCGCCTGCATCGTCGCCCTCGGCAGCCACACCTCCGGCCTGATGGGCAACCACGACGGCCTGATCCGCCAGGTGCTCAAGGCCGGCGAGACGGCCGCCGACCGCGCCTGGCAGCTGCCGCTGTTCGACGAGTACCAGGAGCAGCTGGACAGCCCGTTCGCCGACATCGCCAACATCGGCGGGCCGAAGGCCGGCACCATCACCGCCGCCTGCTTCCTGTCGCGCTTCGCCAAGAAGTTCCACTGGGCGCACCTGGATATCGCCGGCACCGCCTGGGTCAGCGGCGGCAAGGACAAGGGCGCCACCGGCCGCCCGGTGCCGCTGCTCACCCAGTACCTGCTCGACCGCTGCCAGTGAGCCGCCGCCGGCCGGCCTGCGCGCCGGCCGGCACGCCCCGATGAAACGCATCGACTTCTACATCCTGCCCGACGCCGACGAAGCCGCACGCCTGACCTACGCCTGCCGCCTGGCGGCCAAGGCCTGGCGCGCCGGGCACAGGGTCTACCTGAACTGCCGCGACGCGCAGCAATGCGCCACGCTCGACGAACGGCTGTGGTCGTTCGCCGCCGCCAGCTTCGTCCCCCACCAGCGCGCCGAGGCCGGTCCGGACGCCCCGCTGCTGCTGGCCTGGGGCGGCGACGCCGGCGGCGTCCAGGACCTGCTGATCAACCTCGACAGCCGCGTGCCGGCGTTCTTCGAACGCTTCGCGCGGATCGCCGAGGTGGTCAACCAGGAGCCGCAGACCCGTCAGGCGCTGCGCGACAGTTACCGCTTCTACCGCCAGCGCGGCTATGCTCCGCAACACCTGCACCTGTAAGCCACGAGCCCTCCATGTCCGTCTCGCCCCTCGGCACCGAACCCCCGGTGCTGGAAGACATCGTCGAACCCGCCCCGATTCCCCTGCTGCGCGAACGGATCGTCGCCCCCGAGCCATCAGCGCCGCCCGAACTGGAAGTGCCGACGCTGTGCGAGGTGCTCGACACCCCGCCGCCCGTACCGGCAGCGCGCCTGACGCCGCGCCCCGCACCACTGATCGCGCCCGAAGCCGAAGCCGAAGCCGAAGCCGAAGCCGAAGCCGAAGCCGAAGCCGAAGCCGAAATCAGTGTGGCGCCCGCCGCCGAGCCGCTGGCGCGCATCGAGCGCGAACTGCAGGCCGCCGCGCAGCAGATCGTCCGCGAGGTGGTCGCCGACTACCTGCCGCAGATCGAGCGCGAACTGCACCGCCGCCTGGAGGAGCAGCTCGGCCGGCTGCTGCGCGCCGGCCGCCGCTGAGCCGCGTTCAGGCCGGCTGCGCCTCGTAGCCCTCCTCACGCAGCGCCGCCAGCACCTGCTCGGCGCTCAGCCGCGACTCGACGCGCACCTCGCCGCCGGCCAGATCGACGTCCACCTGCGCGTCGGCGTCCAGCGCCAGCAGCGCGGCGCTGACCGCCCGCACGCAGTGACCGCAGGACATGCCCTGAACCTTGAAGACTTGCATAGCCGTTTGCTCCGTTGGATGGTGAAGGGCCAGTTTTCGCCTTGCCACGAGGATAAGGTCAAGCCCGCTTGACCTTATCCTCGTGGCAAGGCCGATCCTCGGCCACCCGTCCCGCATTACCGGAGCACGCCCGATGAGCAGTTCGCCGCCCTCCCTCCCGTCGCTCGACCTGCCGGTCGGCGGCATGACCTGCGCCAGCTGCGCCGGGCGCGTCGAGCGCGCCCTGGCCAAAGTACCCGGCGTGCAGGCGGTCAGCGTCAACCTGGCCAGCGAGAAGGCCCACGTCGAAGCGCCCGCCGACACCCTGCCGGCGCTGCTGGCGGCCATCGAGCGGGCCGGCTACGACGTGCCGCGCCAGAACCTGGAACTGCAGATCGAGGGGATGACCTGCGCCAGTTGCGCCGGACGCATCGAACGCGCCCTGGCCAGGGTGCCCGGCGTGCTGGAGGTCGCCGTCAACCTGGCCAGCGAGCGGGCGCTGCTGGTGGTGCTCGCCGGCGTCGACCCGCAGGCGCTGCTGGCCGCGGTGGTCAAGGCCGGCTACGCCGCCCGAGCGCTGGACGAGCACGGGGCGGACGACGACGGCGCCGAGCGCCGCCTGCGCCGCGAGCGCTGGCAGGTCGCCCTCGCCCTGCTGCTGGCCCTGCCGCTGACCGTGCCGATGTTCGCCGACTGGTTCGGCCTGCATGCCATGCTGCCGGCCTGGCTGCAGTTCGCCCTCGCTGCGCCGGTACAGTTCGTGCTCGGCGCACGCTTCTACCGCGCCGGCTGGCAGGCGCTGCGTGCCGGCAGCGGCAACATGGACCTGCTGGTGGCGCTGGGCACCAGCGCCGGCTTCGGCCTGAGCCTCTACCTGTGGTGGCAGGCGCCGCCCGGCGCCATGCCGCACCTGTACTTCGAGGCCGCCGCCGTGGTGATCGCTCTGGTGCTGCTCGGCAAGTATCTGGAAAGCCGCGCCAAGCGCCAGACCAGCGCGGCGATCCGCGCTCTGGAAGCGCTGCGCCCGCAACGCGCGCGGCGCTGGCGGGACGGCGTCGAGGAGGAGGTGGCGGTCGCCGCGCTGCGCCCCGGCGACCTGCTGGCGGTGCTGCCCGGCGAGCGTTTTCCGGCCGACGGCGAAGTGGTCGAGGGCCAGAGCCAGGCCGACGAGGCGCTGATCACCGGCGAGAGCCTGCCGGTGGCCAAGGCGCCCGGCGACCGCGTCACCGGCGGGGCGATCAACGGCGACGGGCGTCTGCTGGTGCGTGCCACCGCCCTCGGCGCCGAGAGCGTGCTGGCGCGGATCATCCGACTGGTCGAGGACGCCCAGGCCGCCAAGGCGCCGATCCAGAAGCTGGTCGACCGGGTCAGCCGGGTGTTCGTCCCGGCCGTGCTGCTGATCGCCCTGCTCACCCTGGGCGGCTGGCTGCTGGCCGGCGCCGGGCTGGAAACCGCGCTGCTCAACGCGGTCAGCGTGCTGGTGATCGCCTGCCCCTGCGCCCTCGGCCTGGCCACCCCCACCGCGATCATGGCCGGCACCGGGGTCGCCGCGCGCCACGGCATCCTGATCAAGGACGCCGAAGCCCTGGAAGTCGCCCACAAGGTCGATACCCTGGCCTTCGACAAGACCGGCACCCTCACCTCCGGCCAGCCGCGCATCGCCCACCTGAGCGCCGTCGATGGCGACGAGGCGCGCCTGCTGCATCTGGCCGGCGCCCTGCAGCGCGGCAGCGAGCACCCGCTGGCCCGCGCCGTGCTGCAGGCCTGCGCCGAGCGCGGCCTCGTCCCCGCCGAAGCCGCCGCGCTGCGCGCCCTGCCTGGGCGCGGCATCGAGGGCGAACTGGACGGCCGGCGCCTGCAGCTCGGCAGCCGTCGTCTGCTCGACGAGGCCGGACTGGCCGCCGGCGCGCTGGAGGAGCGGGCGCGTACCTGGGAGGCCGAGGGGCGCACCCTGTCCTGGCTGCTGGAAAGCGCCCCGGCGCCGCGCCTGCTGGGCCTGCTGGCCTTCGGCGACACCCTCAAGCCCGGCGCCCGCGACGCCATCGCAGCGCTGCACGCACGGCACCTGCGCACCCACCTGATCAGCGGCGACAACCGCGGCAGCGCCACCGCCGTGGCCGCGCAACTGGGCATCGACACGGTGCACGCCGAGGTGCTGCCGGCCGACAAGGCCGCCGAAGTGGCCCGTCTCAAGGCCGGCGGCCATGTGGTGGCGATGGTCGGCGACGGCATCAACGACGCCCCGGCGCTGGCCGCCGCCGACGTCGGCATCGCCATGGGCGGCGGCACCGACGTGGCCATGCACGCCGCCGGCATCACCCTGATGCGCGGCGACCCGCGCCTGGTGCCGGCGGCCCTGGAGATCGGCCGGCGCACCTACGCGAAGATCCGCCAGAACCTGTTCTGGGCCTTCGTCTACAACCTGATCGGCCTGCCGCTGGCCGCCTTCGGCCTGCTCGACCCGATGCTCGCCGGCGCCGCCATGGCGCTGTCCAGCGTCAGCGTGGTCGGCAACGCCCTGCTGCTCAAGCGCTGGCGCCCGTCGTTCGACGCCGGTGCCGGTGCGGAGCGATGAACATCGGTCAGGCCGCCCGGCGCAGCGGGCTGAGCGCCAAGATGCTCCGCCACTACGAGCAGATCGGCCTGCTGCGCCCGGCGGCGCGCGGCGCCAACGGCTACCGGCATTACGCCGAGGCCGACCTGCAGCGCCTGGCCTTCATCCGCCGCGCCCGCGACCTGGGCTTCTCTCTGGAGGAAACCGGTCGCCTGCTGGCGCTGTGGGACGACCGCGAGCGGGCCAGCGCCGACGTCAAGGCACTCGCCCTGCAGCACATCGACGCCCTGGAGCGGCGCATCGCCGAACTGGCCGGGCTGCGCGACAGCCTGCGCGAGCTGGTCGAGCACTGCCAGGGCGACGCCCGTCCCGACTGCCCGATCCTCCACGGTCTGGCCGGCCCGCCGCGCGCCTGAACGGGCTTGCCGGCGCCGCGCCGAACCCCGAAGCTATGCCGCCCCGAGGAGCCGCCATGAACATCGACGAACTGACCCGCCGCCTGCACGCGATCCGCGACCACAACGACTGGCGGCGCTTCCACAGCCCGAAGAACCTGACGATGGCCGCCAGCGTGGAAATGGCCGAGCTGGTGGAAATCTTCCAGTGGCTGGGCGAGGACGAATCCCGCGCCCTGGCGCCGCAGCAGCTCGCCCACGCCGGCGAGGAAATCGGCGATGTGGTGCTCTATCTCCTGCTGCTGTGCAGCGAACTGGGCCTGGACCTGGACGCCGTGGTGCGCGCCAAGCTGGCCGATACCGAACGGCGCTACCTGCAATGACCTCGCACACCCCGCAAGAAGACCGCCACTTCGACGCACTGGCCAGCCGCTTCGCCGAGAAGATCTACGGCGGCGCCAAGGGTGCCATCCGCCTCGCCGTGCTGCAGGCCGACCTCAAGGAGGCGCTGCCCGAGCGCCCGCTGCGGGTCCTCGACGTCGGCGCCGGCCTCGGCCACATGAGCCTGTGGCTGGCCCAGCGCGGCCACCAGGTAACGCTGGCCGAGCCGCCGGCGATCCTCCCGGTGCTGCACCAGCTCACCGCGCCGGGCGGCTGGCTGTCGCTGGCCTTCTACAACCGCGACGCGCTGATCTACCGCAACCTGCTCAAGGGACATTTCCGCAAGCTGCGC
>RRZT010115865.1_pt1 | contig 31759 bp, 30 predicted proteins | sample 2165551 | NCBI WGS metagenome assembly RRZT01 (sample SAMN10456910, study PRJNA506462) | wastewater metagenome | biome: wastewater; feature: sludge; material: wastewater sludge; isolation source: wastewater sludge with Escherichia coli K12::gfp cells carrying plasmid... | place: USA: Moscow, Idaho...
AGCGCAGGAGCGTAAAACCAAGCTTGCAGTGAATAAGGCCGCGAAAGCGGCTGCGGCCGGGCATGGCCGTCCTGTTGAGGGAAACCTCACCTCGTAAGGGGTGGGAATCACCGTCCTTCAGGGCGGTGAGGATGTCAAAGAAATAATCACGCCTATGGATTTTTTCCAATTTTTCGCCTATCCTGACGTCGCTCCTCCCCTTCCCCGCCGAAACCCTTGACCAGTCAAGCCCTTAGTCTTCCTTCCCTTCTCGCCAGTGCCCGTCTGCCCCAGCTATCGTTGGCGCGCAAAATCAATATTGGGCACTTCGCGTTCTACCGCGGCTGGCTAGAAGGCCTGGACCTGGCCGACCTGGGTGACCGATACCTTCCGGTCGAGACCTGCCGGAAGCAAAGAAAACCTTGCGCTGGCTTCAGGATGAGCTGGTAGCTGCAGCCAAACGAGCGAAGCCTACCCTCGCCCGTGTCTTGCGACTAACACCCGCGCAGCTCAAAGCCCTGGCAAGCCCCCTCCCCTCTTCGGGCGTTCCGGCTCACCTTACGCTTGAGGACTTTCAGGCGGAGGTCGACCCCGAAGCGTTCTACACCGAAGCCGAGCTCATCGCCCTATTCCAGGAACGCTACAAGGAAAAGGGAGACCCCGAGGTATTCCGTAAGGCTGAACGTAACGCTCGATTGCTGACCAAGCTACGCGAAACGATAAACTGGCTTGAGGGATGGGTTGCCGTCGCACCGCAAGGCGCCGACCCTGTGGATAGCTGGTTGAATGCGGCGCTCGCTAATCGCCTGAGCGCCTTTGGAGCGAAAAATCTAGCCGATGTGGTCCGGCTGATAGAACGGCATGGCCCAACCTGGCATCGTCGTGTCGAAAAGATGGGCCCTGTAAGTGCTCAACGGCTGCAGCGCTGGCTTGAAGAAAACCAGCTGATGAGTCCCGTCGCTTCCAAGTCTTTGGCCCGCGCTTACGTTCCAGCAGCTGCCATGGGTATCGTCCCCCTCGAACGCCTGCTGATGCCGGATGAGCTATCAGGGCGAGCCGGCCCTAATCGACAGATAAGCCCTACCCTTGAAGCGAACGACGACTTTGCCGCAGTGCAGGCTTGGCTATCCACCCTCCCCTTGAACGAAAACACCCAGCGCAGCTATCGGGGGCAAGTCGAGCGATTTCTACTGTGGATGGTCTTTGAACGTGACAAAGCCCTCTCCTCCGCGAAAACCGAAGATTGCGTGGCCTACCGAGAATTCCTGGACTCGCTTGAAGTCGGCCGACTATGGTTTTGGAAGACACGGCGAGAAGATTGGGTGGGCCCCAAGGCCATTCCCCGCACAAGCGAGGATTGGCGTCCCTTCACCGGGCCATTGGCGCCCACCAGCCAACGATTGGCCCTGACTATACTGACAGGCCTCTTTGAGTGGCTCTGTCGCCAGCGATACCTGGCTGTCAATCCATGGGACGCGGTTCCTCCGAAGCAGGCGAAGGAATTTGTCTTGCGCACCGACCATAGCCTAACGGAGGCCCAGTGGGCACACTGCCAGCGATGTCTCAAGACGCTACCGCGCGATGAGAAATACTACCGTCTTTGGGCGCTGACCAACCTGGCCCAGCTCCTAGGTCTTCGCCTAAGCGAGCTCGCCAGTATTGCGGTGGCTAAGCCAGTGCGGGCGGGCCGCATTAGCCCAGGGCTGAAGCCCGGCGCTGTGCCCGACCAGTGGCTGCTTGATGTGATAGGGAAAGGCCATAAGCTACGACAAGTTGTCGTAGAGGGCCCTGCCCTTTTAGCCATCGAAGCCTATGGGAAAGCGCAAGGCCTACCAGACCGGTTGGCCGATTGGGTGCCAGGGACTCACTTGTTCAACACGCTCGGCGGCGGTGCTTGGCGGGCCAATCCTGGTGACCTTGGCGCCCGCCAGCCCTTGTCACATTCTCAGGTGTATCGTGCGCTCAAGGCGTTCTTTAAGTGGGCGGCAAGTAAGGCGAGCTCGTCTCGAGATGCGGCTCACTTGGAAGAAGCATCTACTCATTGGCTGCGCCATACCAATGCTACGCTTTCCCTGGAGGCTTCAGTAAGCAAGCAAGACGTTCAGGAGCTTTTGGGGCACAGTAGCGGCGACATCACCGATTTGTATATCCATACCCAGACTTCAAAGCGCGCGGCGGCACTCCGCAAGCTAGCTCAATACGTGAATGCTGTCGGACCTGATGACGACTAAAGCCAAGACTTGTGGCTATACCTTTTAGGTTAACTACAGGGAGTCTGCCATGAGCACCCATTGTCTTTGCCCGGAACTCGACAATCCGGTTTATCACATCGCCACCAAGCTTCGCGGTTACACCAACAAGATTACCGTGTTTCAAGCAACCACGGATGGTGACGCGGCTACCGTCCTCAAGCGATTGGGGAAAAGCTGGACTAAGGAAGAGCATGAACGGCTTGCAGCTCAGCACGGAGAAGCCGCCGAGCGACTGAAAGCCGACTGGAATCGCTTGGCAGATGAAGCCGCTATGGAGACCTTTGGTCGGCCATTCGCTTTCGGGGATTATCGTATCTCCGGAATTGGTCGTGAAGAGTTTTCGGACGACTTCAAGACTAAGCTGCGATTTGCGGCTCACGCTGCCACGCATCACGGCACGCTTCACAGGGCACACGACCGTGCCTCACGCCGTCGTTGATGTATTTATGGCCTACCTCACCCCGAGGTAGGCTTTTTTGTGTCTGACGCTACGGCCGGCTATTTCCACAGGTGCTCGAGCTGAGCGCTATACCTCTCAGTAGGCCATCTTTTACCGTGTTTTGCCGAACTGCGGCAGAAAGGAAGCACAAGTGACTTTTGACTCACGTTGTTCTGAGGACGCTGGCAACATTTTGTTGTCGTATTCCGTTAGCGAAGACGCCGCTGTCGAGCGGGGTTTTTCAAGTTCCTGGGCGTCTGCAAAGATGCTTCGGGGGTGAGGTTCACGTGTTCGAGAAGCAAGCCCTTTAATCGCAAGCGGAGCAACAGCATGAAATCATCGTTTAATTCGGAACAGGAAGCTCTCGAGTACAAGGCCAAGCATCAACTTTTCGGGCGCGTGGCTGAGCCTATTGTGGGCACTAAAAAGTGGGCCCTAAACTTTCCGCTTGAGGCTCATGTAACGGTTTGCCAGCCGCACAGTTCGTCCTAAGCGGCGCATCAACATCGTGGTCATAGTGGTCATCCACCAGACCACTGCCTAGTAATTTTTACTTGCAGCCCCTCATTCGTTGTTTCGATTGAGGGGCATTTTCTTTGCTCGCACCCCTACTAGTGGACGCCGGGCCGCATAAGAAAGCGCCCCAGGAGGGGCGCTAAAAGTTAAGAGTAGCGAGTCGTCATCAGGTAAGGCTGACAATCAGCGGGGATGTGGCCATCCCTGAAGAAGACTTCGGGGAAGGACGGGGCTTTCCGCGCGGTTCAGGTAATCGCTAGCCGGCAGAACTTCCTGGTATTCCCGCTCAAAGGAGTAGAAATCCAGATACTCGCTAAACTGTTCCAACGTCGGGTCCAGCAACTCGCCATCGAGCTCCACCCAGGTGTGGGCAAAGCGCAAATCGGCGCCCCGGTGCTCTTCATCGACGAACTGAATCCAACCTTCGACCACTACGGGAGACTTGCCTTCTTTCAGCAACTTCCCCGCAATGATTCGCGCGGCAGTCATGCAACAACCAGCCTGACGCACATTGAATGTTACGGGCAACATAGGGTTCCTTGTGGGTGAAGCCTACGGATGGTCCCGTTGGGTCCAGGGTCGGCGACTTGCAAGCGCTTCTTCCGCAGCACTACGGTCGGCCCAATACTCCTGACTTTCACGGGAGTAAGGAAAACCATCGCCGTCAAGGGTGCCCAGATAGTAGCCCGCCGCAGAATGACATACCTGAAGAGGGAGCGATACGCCGCCGAAATCGGCGGCCAACATTCCGAATGCCATACAAACTCCTTTTGTCCTGAAAGAAGGTATAGCGCTTAGCGTCGTTGCCTATACCTCTTTTAGGACACTCCAAGGATAAATCATGCTGCAGCCTATGACTAGAAACGACCTTCCGTTTGTTGTGATTCAGCTCACCTTTGGTGGCAATCGCCACTACCTGGGGCGCGTTGCTACGCTTAAAGAAGTTGAAGAGTATCGCTCTAATTGCGGGCTCCCTCCTTCCGATATCGTCTGTGAGAAGTGGCCGGTTACTACGGTGGTGGGCTCTACCGAAGGCACTCGGCTGCTCAAAGCTGAGCTGAAGGAGGCCTTCTCTTCCCTTCAGCTGGGCCAGGTTGTCTCTCCCGCTAAAGGCCCGTTTAAGGGCGAGGCCTATCGAATTGTTGGCCTTACGCATAACGCGTTTGACCAGTTCATATTCGGCATTCCGCTTTAAAGCTACGCTTTAGCCCCGGCACTCGCTGGGGCTTTTTTTTGCAGCCCGGAACGAGGGCTCGCCCAAGCTCAAAGGCTAAGTAGTTGATTTTGCTGCTGTCCCTAACTGGGACAGTCCGGTTCAACCTAACCAGGGTCTCATAATGAGCAGCGCCCGCGGTGGGGCGGGCGCAAGCTCTAAGGTTAAGTGTTTGATTTAATTGCTGTCCCTAACTGGGACACTACTTTTTGGCCGCCAAGTGCTCGGCTACCGTAGTTTTGATGGCTTCAACCAGCTCAGGGCTAAGAATGTCCGTTTTGCTGAAGGTGAGCGAAAGCCCGCGGTTGTTGTGCCTAAGCTCGCCGACCACTTTTTGGCCCAACTTAAACTCATGGCGAGGCGCAGGGGCGGCTTTTTCTTTGGGTGCTAGGGCTAGGCTCACTTTGTTAATCAAGGCGCTTAAGGAGAGCTTTTCAGCCTGGAGCAAGGGTAAAAACTCGAGAACCTTTTGCTGCTCGGGGGGCGTCATCCGGCCAATCGCCTCAGCAGCATAAGCGGAAAACCAGTCGCTGTTTGGCGCGTTCTCGATGGCAGCCAGCAAGTCTGGCAGCAGCTTGTCGAATGACATCAAGCGACTGATGCTGGACCTTGAAACGCCAGACTCTGCTTCCAACTCCCGCAGAGATTTTCCGCTCTCCTCCAGCCGGACCTTAAAGCCGAGATACTGTTGGTAGTCAGTCAGTTTGACGCTAAGCAGATTGGTATAGAAGGCCAACCTGGAAGCTTCATCTTCCGACACATCCAGCACAGTCGCTCGGATAGTAAGTCGGCCTAGCTCGCGGTAAATGTCGACTCGATTGTGGCCCGCTATTAACTCGTACCTCCCTCCCCCCAGTGCCCGGACTGACACCGGTGTTGCCAATGTGTTGTTGGCCAAGTTGTGCTTGAGCTCGTTGTATTGTTCAAGCGTCAGCTTGCGGCGCCGGCCGGGCTTGATAACTAGGTCGTTCAAGTCCAGTTCCAGGTCGTTGCTCTGCTTCTGCATTAGCTCTTCGACCTTGGCTTCGAGCTCACTCACACGAGCCTGGGCCTCCCGAGTCTCAATATAGCTCTCCTGGAGTTCGCGACCCGCCAACGCCATTCCGCCGGGGCCAGTCATGGGACGCACGCGCGGAGGCAAAGACGGCGCTGGCGTAGCGCCCTCCCCTTCCCCACTTGAAGATTGGATATCCGCTTTAAAACTAGCTAGGCTCCCTGCTAAGGCTTTCTTATCCTTCATGATTTACTCCTTCTGCGGCGGTGGCAGAGTTCGCCATATTGGCCCAGCGTGTGCCAATCTTTTGGCAAAGCAGCTCGATGTAGTTGTCGTAGGCCTGGCGGGCTCGGGTATAGGTGCGGGAGTTGCCGTCCCAGCGGGAGACGTCATACACCGTGCCAAACTGAATTGCTGACTTGCCGGCAACGCTAGTCGTCGGAATTTCTACTGGTAGAACCATCTTATCGTAAGCCGCCTGAATCCACTCCCGGACGATTGGGGTGTCCGCATTCGATTCCACGTTGGACAGCAATACGTTCACAAAGTCGTAGCGCTTATCAACGCCATAGGAGCGGAAGCTGCTAGCCAGGTCGGAGAATAAGCTCCAGAACTGGGTGCTGGAGGCAAAGTCCAATGACTTAGGGGGTAGGGGCATCAAGATACCGTCGGCCGCCATCAACGCGTTTAGCGTCAAGTAGCTGAGGGCAGGGGGGGTGTCGAACAAAATTACATCATAGTCGTTCATGACCGGAGCAAGGCCCGGCTTTTGGATGAGCTCCCAAAAACGATAGAGCTCACCTTTTTTGTTTGACGCAATGAAGTTCGCTGGAATTTGATACTCCGCCCCATAGAGCGCGTTTGTTGCCGGGATGATGTCCAGGCCTTCCCAGTAAGTTTTGCGAATAACGGACTTCAGGTCGCCGTAGTAGGCATTCCACTCTTTGTCGAGTTGTGCGGCCTCCGCGGCCGTTTCATCCTTGCTAACTGCACGACCTGTGATGTACGGCATGATGGTGTCTTCAATCCGCACATCTTTCTCCGGAAGCAGCCCGCAGAGGTTGGTTAGGCTTGCTTGAGGGTCCAAGTCCAACACTAGCACTTTGTAGCCTCGCAAGGAGAGGCCTTGGGCGGTGGCCATGCACGTGGTCGTCTTGGTGGAGCCTCCCTTGAAGTTCGCCACAACAATCACTACCGCTGGAGTCCCCGCGGGGCGGCGCACAAAACGTTTGGCCGTTTTACGGACCCACTCCTGGACTTCAGCTAGCGTGAATTGCCGGCTACGCCCTTGAGATTGGGACTGGCCTGTAGGTAGGTCGCCTTTCGATAGCAGATACGTAAAGCGCGCCTTATTAATCTCGCACAGTGCAGAAAGGCTTACCGAGCTAAAGAGCGGAGGCACCTTCCGGGGCTCAGGGGAGAGGATGTGGTCGCGGATTTTTTCCAGGATAGTCCGGGCGTGGCCGTCTAGCTTGAGCAAGTCTTCGACCCCCAGCGAGGTGTCGTAAGGCCGAAGCTGAAGTTGCGTTTCATTCTGCATGGTGTCCTCGAGGCTTGGTTTGGATAAAATTAACAAAGAGCTTACAGTTGTTGCCGTAACCCATTGGCCAGCAACTGTTATCTGCGCGAAGGGTATATGGCGAATTAGGGCTGGTCAACTAATTCAGGTATGACAGCTCAAAAACAGTATGTCTATTACAGTTTTAGTTCTATCGCCAAAAAACTGTAATACACGCTTTGTTTGCGCTGCCTATGGGTCAAAGTGTGTGCATTTTTAGGTGCTGCCAGCTTGGTGCGGACCTCACAATCGCGCTATACGGGCCTTGCGGACCGCTCCTCTGGGCAAGAGCTCAATGTGAGACGAAAAAGCCTAGGAGGCCCGCAAAATGCTTTTGCTGAGGCTCGGGTTTTTGAGCGACTCCTTTACCAGGACCTGAGCCTACGTCGGACTAAAAGTCACTCGTTTTGGCCGGAGAGTGGCGGTGACGGAGGAGGTGAGCGCAAATGTCACTCAAATTGTTGTGATTAGCTGAGGTGCTTTGAGCTGTTCGTGCGCGGTCTAAGGCAGAGCTCACCAGGTCGGCCATTTTTGGTGACCTTTGCGTGTTTGGCGGGCCCTAGGGCCGGCGTGTCCCGATAATCAAACCGGGTGGGAAATCGGAACTTTCGGGTAATCGGTCAGCCCAGAAACTTTGCGGCACTTACTGGGCACAATTGTCAGCGCCTTACGCCTAGGCGCGAACAATTTCGGTGACTTTCCCATATGAATTGTTTGCAGGCTATCAACGGAGCTTGCCGGCAAAGCTGTTGTGCAAGGCTCACGGGAAGACTATCGAAAAGCTAACGCTCCAGGAAGTGCTCGACGCTGCGCCGCTTCAATTTGGGATTGGCCAGTACCTGGTTGGGCGATTCAAGCAGTTGGCAGCCTAAAAGAAAAACGGCAAGGGGTGACCTTGCCGTTAAATGCGCTCAAGCGGCGCGGCGTTGATTGTTGAGTGCTCGGGCGTGTTGGCGCCAAGCTTCCCGGGCATCCTCCTTGAGCCGTTCAACCTGGATAAGTGGGCGATGGTCCTCGCACCGGATGAAGTAGCGTCTGGCCTTGTCGGAATCAGGAAAGCAAGTTCGGACTACATAAGCGACTTCGCAAGCGTGACGTTGTTCCTGCAGCTCCAGGTATTCCGGAGTTTGAGTAGGACGCAGCATAGTGACCTCCTGTTGCTAAAAGAGGTATAGCAACAAGAGTCATGCAACACATTAAATGTCAGGTGGTGGCGTGAGCGCTCGGTCCGCATAGGCTATCATGCGCCAAAGCGTTTGGTAGGACCAACCTCGGTTAGGCACCACGCCGGCCAGGGCGAACTGCCTGCTTAAGGCCTCCCAGTCCCTGTCAGCAATGCAAAAACTGGCAGGCGTAGGGCTGACCTTGTTTTTGTACACGCCTGCCAATTTAAATGCTAGAATATCGCACATAGCCCACTCCTTTGAGTAAAAATACGCCGCGAGCACCGTAATGTCAAGGGCTTGGGCGGGCTACCGCACGTAACTTTCCTGTATTAAGTTCTCCGCATGCGTGTCTAGGACCTATACCTCTTGTGGACAACATTTAGGGCAGGCATGCCCTTGCGGAATTGGAGGCCGTTAACATGCAATATCAACAAATGGGATTTGGGTTTGAAGCCCTGGACCCCGAAACTGGTGAAGTAGTTCCTTGGGATAAGTGGGATGACAAGCTGGTGGCTGCTATCAAAGCAGCTCCCTGGAAAGTCACCGACTTGGAAACCACGGGCCTGACTCCGTTTTCTGCTCCGGTGAATCTGAACCGGAAAGAACTGGAGGGGGGCGGCTATGCGCGACTGCGCGTCCGTGTTGCTACCGTGCTGATTCCGTCCTATGTCGCTGTGGCGGCGGGTCCAACTCAGATGGTTGCGTTCGACATGGATTCGCTGACGGTGGCCCAACAGAAGAGCCTGGCCGACGCCATCCTTACGGGTGCGTGTTTTGGCTGGAACGTCGGCTTTGATGCGTTCTGGTTGCGTCACCTGACCCCCACGACGCCTACGCTGTTGTTGGACGGTATGCTGCTGGCTCGCCTGCTGCGTCCGGACCTTCCGGTGGTGATGGCTCGGCTGTGCCAAGATGAGTTCGGCGACCCCGAGCTTGTGGAGCACGCCCGCAGCATGTTCATCGCTGAGCGTAGCGGTTGGTCCCTGGCTGACGTTACTGCGGCTATGTTCGGGAAGGTCCTGGATAAGAGCCGTCAGAAACCGAAGAACTGGACCAAGGAAGTTCTGGACGCTACGGACTATGGCTACGCCACGGACGACGTCTACGAGACGTATGCCGTGCTGTGCGCCCTCTTTGACTGCGAGCCCGGTGGAGACCTGCTGGCCGCTTACAAAGCTGTTCGTGAAAAGGTCCCCGCCGTTACACTGGTGGAGCCGCAGGTTCTGGACATCGTTCGTCTGCGTGAGCGCGGCATGCCGTTCTCCGTGGAAGGAGCCAAGGCCTATGCCTCCGGTAAGTATGAGCTGATGGCTAAGCTTGCTGCTGAGCTGGTGGAAATGGAGCCGTCGCTGGCGCCGTTTAAGGATGTTCTGGGTTCGCCGGTCGCGGGTATTTCGGCAACGCTGAAAACTGCTATTGGTGAGGCTTTCTCTAGTCGTGGCCTGGTTCTCTCCTACACGGAGTCGACCCAGCAACCGATGATTGGCGAAAAGGACTTGCGGAAGTCGCGCGCAGCATTGCATGGACCGACCAAGGAGCTGTACAAAACCTGGGTTGCGCTGTGCAAGGCGAAGAAGGTTGCACAGATGGCCTTGGAAAACGCAGCATTTGCTGCGCGCTCTGATGACCATCGTATTCGCAGTCTTCTGGGCCACGGTCCGGTAACGGGTCGTTTGTCGGCGTCGGAAACCAACGTGCAGCAGTATCCGCGCGATGAGCACTTCCGTGCCCTGGTGCGAGCCGCGGTAGGCAAAGCTATTGTCTCCTGTGACTTCTCGGCGTTGGATATGCGTGTGGGTGAAGCGCTGGCTATTCGTGCCCAGATGCAAATTCGCGACGCGTTCCTGACGCAGACCGCTCCTCAGGTTGAAGGCCTGCTGAATGCCATCAACTATGTTTGGGGTGCCGACACTGAGGCTAAGCTTGAAATCGCGCTGACGCGTTGCGTCGCGATGGAGGCGGAAACCAAGGCTGAGCTAGCCAAGCTGCGTCTCGTTGACAACGAGAAGCGTGACAAGGCGTTCTGGTCCAAGTGGCGGAAAGTCACCGAAACCCTTCGCGTGCGGAAGTTCGCACGAGCACTGGCCCAGGTTCGTACCAAAGCCATGGCTCGAGGCGAGCTCACCTGGGGTTCCCTGCGTGATGCTTTCGCAATTCCGGGGATGGACATCCACACCTGGACTGCGTTGGCTATGCAGGGGCGTGACCCCGCGGCGATGTTTGCCGGCAAATCCGATGATGAAATTGCGTCGCACTTGAAGGCCTTGAAAAAGGAACTCGGGGACGCGCGTCAGTCGGGTAAAGTCGGTAACTTGTCGCTGCTGTACGCGATGCAGGCGCTGGGCTTGATTACGGCCGCTGCCAAAAACTACGATATCCACTGGACCTTGGAAGAGGGCCAGGCGATTATCGATGCGTGGATGGCGTCGTATCCGGAAATTGAGTTGTGGCACTGCTGGACCGCTTTGCGTGAAGTCGAAAAGGTCAAAATTCCGACCCGCGAGCGCCCCACGGGGTCTACGACTGGTATCTATCGGTCGGTGACGCTGGGTGGCCGCACGATTTACGCGTTTGGGCTTAATGCGGCTTTGTCGTATGAAGACCAGTCGACGGGCGCTGACATCCTGGGTCTGTCGATGCGGATTCTTCGTGAGGAGCACCCGGACGTGTTCGCATGTCTGATTAACCAGATTCACGACGAAATCCTGGCAGAGTTTCCGCTGGACCGTGCAGAAGAGATGGGCTGGACGCTGGCTAATGTGCTGGTTCAAGCGGCTGACCACTTCCTCTCTCAGTATGGTGTTCGAGTTGAAGTGTCTCCGGCAATCGGTGACGTTTGGCTGAAAGATTAACGTTTTTCTTTATGCCGCTACAGGACATCCTGTGGCGGCTTTTTTTGCGCTTTAGCTCCGGACAGCTTCGCTGTCGCTATACCTTCTTTAGGTCATCTTAGGAGAAGGTTATGCGTATTGTTGAAAAGCTGGTGATGGGTGACGATGGGCTTGTCCAACTTCTGCGGACGGAAGACTCGTCGGTCGGCTCCAAGTATGTCTATGAAGAGATGTCCTATGCCGAATACAGCCGGGTTATTCAGCTGCTTTCTGTCATCGTTCTTCAGGAGGTCGGCAGCCAGGCGCAGGCAAAGGGAGTGCGAGCAGCAGCCATCGAGAAATCGCAACGGTTGGCCACTCGTGAGCGTCCGTTGTGGTCCACCGCTCCCGCGCTTTACGCGGAGATGCTGCCGTTGATGAGTGACGTGGAGAGCACACCGGAAAACTACCAGAAGGTTCTGTTGCTCCCGGTGGCTCACCCCCTCGTGCGAGAGTTGGCGCAGTTGCTCCATCAGTCCAGCTATCGGTTCATGGCCTACCGGGCCATGGCGTTCCCCGACCTGAATTGTCTTGCACAGAACGGGACCCAGGTTCGCTTTATTCGCGGGCTTCAGCCGTTGTTTCAAGCGGCAGCTCGCCGAGGTGATGCATACGACAGCACGGCTTCCATGGGGGTATCTGCGGGTAAGACACTCCGCAGAATGCTTCCCTCGTATGAAGCCCAGGCTACTCACTATGGGTTTTCGGATGAATGGTCTGCCCTGATGCGTTGGGCTGGCTATTTCATGAGTGCGACGGAAAATCCGCTGCGCGTCTCGGTTTTCTTCACGGCTATCTAAGCCAATTCGCCGCACGGGGTTAATCCTGTGCGGCTTTCTTTTCTGCGCATCCGGGCGGAGCCTCAGGTTTCCAGACAAAAAGAAGGCTAGGTCGGGGGAGACCTAGCCGAATGGTTACAAAAACAGGTTGAGGTGCGGCTTACTGAAACGAGAAAGCCTGACCATTGAGACCGGTGCCATCGCGCGAGCTCAGAACACCAGCGGGAATGGACACGGTAAGCCGGCCACCTTCATAGGCGTCCTCACCCATATAAGGGAGAACGGTAACGCGCGGCTCCTGCTTTTTGGCCGGGGCCGGGGTAGCGGTTTCGGCAGCGACGTGGTTGGCTTGAGCTTGTTTCATTTGAATCTCCTCGTACTGCCTGTGAGACAGAGTTGTCTCAATACAGGGCACGGGTCGTTGACCTACTACGTATAGGCACGAAAAATGGGTTGTCCGCTGGAGTTGCACAAAAAAGCGGCCGGGTAGCCCGGCCGCTCTAAACGTTTCGACTTACGCCGCGGCAGCCAACTTGGTAAGCGTTACGTAGTCAATTTTTAGGGCGCCCAGCAGCGGAAGCTTTTCCAGAACCACAATTTTGCGAGGCACATAGAGCTCCGGAAATCCGCCGGCCTTTCCCGCCTGGACGAGCTGTGCTCGCGTGAGCTCCTTTGAGGTGGTAAAGACTACCAGCTGTTCACCCTTTGCTTCGTCGGGTCGGCTGACTACTGCATGGGCGTGCTGGTCGTCGGCTAGGCCCACCAGCTTTTCGACGGCTTCTAGCGGTATCATCTCGCCGCCAATTTTTGCAAAGCGCTTCAGCCTCCCTTGGATAGCCAGGAAGCCATCGTTGTCGATGGAAACGATGTCGCCTGTGGAGTACCAGCCGATACCCTTGGAGGAGGAGGGCGGTTCAATGAAACCAGGGGTTTCATAACGGAGATAGCCCGCCATTAGGTTAGGGCCCTGGACATGCAGCACACCTCCCTTTGTGATGCCCTCAGCAGGCTCCAGCACTACTTGCATGCCCGGCACAGGCTTACCTACTGTGCGGTCTCGAGCAGCCATGGGGGTGTTCACGCTGATGACAGGGGCGCACTCAGTTGCGCCATAGCCTTCCAGGATACGAATGCCGAACTTCTGAATCCAGAGCTCCCGTACAGACTCCGCCAGCTTTTCCGCGCCCGAGATAACGTAGCGCAGCTTGGAGAAGTCATAAGGGTGCGCAAAGCGGCCATAGCCTGCCAGGAACGTGGAAGTTCCGAAGAGGGTTGTGCAATTACGGTCGTATACGAGCTCCGGCACCAACCGGAATTTTAAGGGGTTGGGGTAAAAAAAGACGGGACAGCCATTCATCAAGGGGAAGAGCGTTCCCGCAGTAAGCCCGAACGAGTGGAACAAGGGGAGGGCAGTCATGAATTTGTCGCGCGGGGTAAAATCAGCCATCAACCGAAGTTGCGCTACGTTCGCGAGCAAAGACGCATGGGTGTGAACCACGCCTTTGGGACGGCTCTCGGACCCCGAGGTGAACAGAATCAAAGCGGGGTCGGCAGGTGCCATTTCTGCAGGGAGCGCGCTCCGAGGGGCCAGCATCGCCTTCACCACGCAGAGCTTGTCGGCGAAGCGTACCTCTTCCTTCAGGTCTTCTGCGTAGAGCACCCGAACGCCCTTAAGGGCCTGCACCAGCGCGCCCAGGTTGGCCTTCTCTACGAAAAGGCGGGATGTCACTACCACGCGTACTTGGGCGGCCACCAAGGCAGACTGCACGCTGTCTGGGCCTACCGTGTAGTTCAGCATGGCCGGGATACGGTTGCCTGCAGAAAGGCCGAGCACCACTGCTACTGCGCCTGCAGAGTTGGGGAGCAAGACTCCAACAGGCTCCCGGGGACGGGTGTGCCGAGTCAATACTTGGCGAATGCCGAATATTTTCTTTAGAAGGGAGTTGTAGGTTTCTGATTGGAAAACTGCTTCTTCTTTCCCGGTATCGGGGTCCGTAACCAGCTTGGTTTCCTCAATGATTTCGTGAGATGGTCCATAAAGGTCACGAGCGTGAAGGAACGCGCTCATCAAAGTCTGTGGCCGCTCAGCTCGAACCTGGTTTGCCATCATCAATTGGCGCATGTCTTCCGCCGCGGCCTTACGCTTCTCCCTGGCGGCCCCCGTGAGAGGCATCTCCAGAACGGTGCCCCTGTGAACGGTTAAGGTGACTTGGGGGAACCAGCGCTTCTTGAATAAGTGAGAGACACGAGAAAACGGGGTTTGAAGCGGCCCTTCAATGGTTATCTGGAAGACGGTTGCTCCTGACTTGGCCGCCAGGAATGCGGCGCCATCGTAAATCTTCATGAGACTCCCCGTCGTGGTCAGCCGGCCTTCAGGGAAGATGACTATAGGCTGGCCTTGTTCAATCAGGCGAAGCACGTGCTTTAGTGCGTGGGGGCTCGTGGTATCGATGGCAAGGTGCGGGACCAGCTTCAACAATTGGCGAAAAGCGGGGTTGTGCAGCACCGTCGTATGAACAATGAACAGTGCGTTTGGGGGCAGCATGGTGCTGAGTAGCAGCCCATCCAGAAAAGACTGGTGGTTAGCAATAATCACTGTGCGCTTGGGTAAGGTGGCCGGAAGAGCTCCGTTAACCTTTACACGGTAAAGCTTACGCGTGAGGGCCTGAATGGCTGATTTCATCGGTTATTCCTGAGTTGATTGTCAAGAATGTAGTCACCGCGAAATCAGCCATTCAAAATTACTTCTCGGGCTTGAAAAGGTCCTTTTCTACCGTAATGTCTCCGACGGGGGAGCGCTTGGCGCTTAGCTCGCGTTCTTCCCGGGCAACACGAGCAGGCGCGTCTTCCGTAACCTGCATCAGGAAATCGCGGTAGCGTGGCTCGAGGTCCAGGCAGCGCTCACCCTGAGCGACTTGCGTCGGGTAGCGGGTGACCGCAAACTCAGGCGGCCGGCCCTCAGGAAATGCGTGTACCATCATAGGCGTCTGAATGTGAAACATCCGCGCGCCCGAGACAATGATGGACTCACCAATTCCCAACGCCCGCAGTTGGTCAGGGGAAACTTTGTAGGACTCCATTTCACGCCAGGACTCCGAAACGTTATCCCCTGCAGAGCCGGTTGACATCGGGTTGGTCCGCAACGATTGAGTAGACTCGCCTTCGGACTCGCCCTTCGAAACACTTCGGATGTTCTTCATGGTCATACCCACAATTTCTGCAGCGGTCTCAGCCGAGTCTTTGGAAGCAAACTTGAAGAAAATCTTGTTCCAGGTGTTCTGGATGATGTTGTCGGCAAACTCTGGCGAGACTGAAGCCAACTGCGAGAAACTCTGGAACGCTGGCAAGAGCATGATGTTGGCCGACCGCGCCTGCTCGAAAAGTCGGGCGATACCTGCCATTGTGTACGAGCCCATTTCGTCCATAAAGGCAAGAAACGGGGGGTTTGGCCGTTGCCAGGACTTCAGGTTCTGGATGTTATACACCGCTGTCCGTAAGTCGGACAAAATCATCTTGCCCAAGTTCAACGCTGCCTGGTCTTTACCCATGGTGGGCAACATCACGTACAGGCACTTGTTGTTAACCACAATATCAGTAAGGTCGATTTCGGGGGCATAGGTGTTCATGACCTCGCCAAACTTACCTTGGGCAAAGAGCGCGATACGGCCCGACATACCGCCGAGAACTTCCTTGACCCGGTTGATGTCGATAGCGACGTTGCCCTTCGGGTCTTTCTTTTTGAACTGGTTCAAAAACAGCTTGAGGGATGCCTTTGGCTTTTCTTCCATGGGCATACGCTCCAGCTCTTCGAGTGCCTTGTCGGACTGCAGCAGGATGGAAAGGTCGTTAAACGTGTAACGATACTTGGCGCTCTTCAGGGCACCGGCTAGCACGGTAAGGGCATAACCCGCTTGTTGGCGGTAAAAGTCAGCGCCAGGGTTGTTTTCTGCCGCGGGCAGCAAATTCAAAAGGCGAGACGAAATTTCGTCAGGGTCCCCGATAAGGAGAGGATTGTATGTGTTCGAATTGCTCGGCTGGTCGATGTTCATGACATACAGGTCTTGCTCACGACCAAGCAACCGCATCATGTAGGCCAAGCGGTCACGGGTGTCCGCATCGATTTTCGCGTCGATGAAAATCCAGCCGCCGCCGCGGATGCTTTGCTGCCAAAGGATATACTCGCCCAAAGTAGTCTTACCGACCCCGGACTGTCCAACCATTGCGGTATGGCGCTGCAGAAACTGATTGGGGATGTCCAGCGGGGTGCTTGTGTCGCGGGTGTAGCCCAGTCGAATGCCTCCCGGGCCCATGTGGTGGCCAAATGCGTCATCCGACTTGAGAATAAAGTTCTCAACCGACTTTGTATCAATCCGATTCAGGCGTCGAACCATTTGATGGTATGCCAAGCTTTGTGCGCACCCCGCGACCATCGGCATTGCGGCTACGCAGGGTACTAGGCCCGCTAGGGCAGGGTGGCTAGCAGCAATACCCGCACCAAGCCCCAGGAGGGGCCATGCATCGGATTTGCCAATAAAGGGAAGAGGGGCTGCCATAGAAGTCTCCAAGTGAGGAGCTGCGTATAGCGAGTGGCCAAGCACAAAGACTGACAGGATTGCAGTTCTGCGTCGATTTGGTTAAAATTGTCAGGTGGCTAACCGTGGTTGCGGCCGGCTTGGCATTAAATTGACAGGTATTTTCGCCGCCAGTAACCTAGTAGAACTAACTGGAGGCTGTTCATGCTATTTCGTTCTCCGGCGCGCAAGCGCCAGTCGTTGATTAAATCGGCCATGGCTTTGGCTGACACGACGAAAACCCTTACTGATATTCAGTTGAAACTCGCCTGGAGTAAGCTTCAGGTGCGTATCGCGTCTGCGGGCCGCCTTTCGCGCCAGCGTGACCAGCTCAAGAAAGAGCTTCCTGAAGCGCTTGCGCTTGTTCGTGACGCGGGCCGCCGTGCACTGGGCCTAGAAGCCTTCCCGGTTCAAATGGAGGGCGCGCTGGTTCTGATGGATGGCCAAATCGCGGAGATGCGCACGGGTGAGGGTAAGACCCTGGTAGCCGCGATGGGCGCCGCCCTATCCACGCTGATTTTCAAGCATGTCCATCTCGTCACCGTGAACGAATACCTGGCTCAGCGTGACTGCGCCCTGATGACGCCGTTGTTTGCGGCGCTGGGCCTGGACTGCCGTGTTGTGCTTTCGACGCAGCAGCTGGACGAGAAGCGCGTTGCTTATGACGCTCACGTCACCTACGGGGTGAACTCCGAGTTTGGTTTTGACTTCCTGCGCAACCACATGGTGGCTAACGAGGAAGACAAGACTCAGCCGGCACTCCATGAATCACTGGCTATCGTCGATGAAGCAGATGCCATTCTGATTGATGACGCGCGCACCCCGCTTATTATCACGCAGACCGCGCCTGTTCCGGTGGACCACCTGCCGAAAATTACCCGCTTGGCCAACGCGCTTGTTGTGGGTGAAGACTTCGTGGTCGACGAGAAGGAATTTCGGGCAACGCTGACCGAGCAGGGCTACGCTAAGGCCGAGCATTGGATGCACGAGCAGGGCTGGCTGGCTGAACATGCCCACCTTTATGACGGACAGGGAGTTGAATACCTGTACCGACTGGACGCCGCGCTCAAGGCCCGTACGCTGTACACCCGGAATGTCCAATACATGGTGGACGACCAAGGCACCGTCTCTATCATTGATGAAAGCACTGGCCGTATTCTTCTGGGTCGCCGGTGGTCCGAAGGCCTGCATCAGGCTATCGAGGCGAAAGAGGGCATGGCTATTCAGCCGGAAACCGAAGTTCAGGCGACTATCACCTATCAGCACTTTTTCCGGCTTTACGGTGGTCTTGCGGGCCTTACGGGCACCGCCGCTACCGAAAAGGAAGAGCTGGAAGAGATGTATGGCCTGCTGGTCAGCGTCATCAACACCCATCGGCCAGTCGCTCGACAGGATTACCCTGACCGTGTTTATAAGACGAAGCGCGAGAAGTTCGCTGCTATCCTGGCCGAGATTCGGGACCGCCATGCCAAGGGGCAGCCCGTTTTGCTGGGCACGCCTTCGGTCGCGGTTTCGGATGAACTTTCAGAGCTGCTGGCCCGTGCAGGGTTGAAGCACGCGCTGCTGAATGCGCGTCAGAACCAGGCGGAAGCTGAGGTTGTTGCACAAGCGGGCCTACCGGGGGCCATTACGGTTGCAACCAACATGGCCGGCCGGGGCACTGACATCATTCTCGGGGGTAACTTCGAGAAAGAAATCAAGGCGCTTAAGGCAGATGGCCGTGACGCGGAGGCAGCTGAGCTGCATACTCGCTGGAAGGCCAATCGCGAGCAGGTGCTTGCTGCTGGCGGGCTGTTCGTTATTGGTGCCGAGCGCCATGAGTCTCGACGCATTGATAACCAGCTGCGTGGTCGTGCGGGCCGGCAAGGTGACCCGGGTGAGTCGCGTTTCTTCTTGTCGCTTGAAGACGACCTGCTGCGGGTTTTCGGCAAGGGGCTTGGCCGGTTTGCGATGAACCAACTGGAAGAAGGCGAAGCGCTTGAAGCGGGAATGCTGACTCGGGCCATCGCCCGGGCTCAACAGGCCCGTGAGAACATGGGCTTTGAGCAGCGTAAGCAGCTGGCGAAGTTTGATGGTGTTCTCGCTGACCAGCGCGCGGCTGTGTATAAGCTGCGTAACCAGATGTTGACGGAGGATACTCGCGAGCTGCTGGCCACCTGGGGCGAGTCTCAGTTCCAAGTGGCGGCCCATCACGCGTTGCCCAAGGACCAGATGCTGGAAGAGGTTGCTGTCGAGGACGTCTATACAGCCTTCCGCACCGAGTTGTCTTGGACGCCTGACATCCCTCAAATTGCACACCTGCTGGAGCATAGCGAGGACACAGCCGCGGTTGCTCGGGAGCTGCACGCGGCTTGGGCACCTCACTTCGAAAGCCAGCTTGACGTTGCTGAAGCGATGACGGGAGGCAAACTGCACTTGGTGGGCCTGACTGCGCTAGATAAGCTTTGGCGCGCTCAGCTGACCCAGCTCGACCAACTGCGTGAGGGCATCCACCTGCGCAGTTACGCCCAAAAAGACCCGCAGCGTGAATACTACGAAGAAGCGGGGCGCCTGTTTGAGTCCATGGCGCTCGCGCTTCACCGTGAGGCGATGGAGCTGCTGGCGGGCGCATTGGTTGCGCAGCAAGAGCAAGTGGCGCCTCAACCATTGCCTGTAGCGGCTCCTCGCCAAGAAGCGGGCCCGAGCTACCGGCGTAATCGGGCTTGCGAATGTGGCTCCGGTCAGCGCTTCAAGAACTGCTGTGGCAATCTTCGGGTGACCCCCGAGCTTGAGGTGCTGCCTGGCATGGTGATGGGCATGAACATGACGTTCAGGCCGCGAGGCTAACCATGGGACCCTACTGGGGCTTTGCTTTGGGTTTCGCTGCGCCTATCGTAGGCGTAGCGGTAGTCCTCAGTAGTGGGTTGTCCCCGCTAAAACCGATGCCACATCGGGTTGTTCCTCAAGAGCTCCCCGTGCTTGCGTCGGTGCCCGCTGAACCAGTAGCTGAAAAAGACGACGCGGTGGGGTGCTGGCGGGTAGAGGCGACAGAATCTGACATAAGGGCCGCTTGGCTGTCTCCGTGCCCTGCGTTACCCGCAAAAAAACCAGGGCCCTTTCCACAGGCTTTTGGGTGGCCTGAAGAACCGGTCATCCTGCCTGCCTTCCATAAAGATGTGCCAGATTTTACCCGCCAGAAGGTTGTGGCTGAGCTAACCCCAGAGACAGCTACGCGCGGGGTAGGGGGAATGCTATACCTGCCCGCAGCGGCATCCGGGGCGGGCTACTATGTAGCCGCCTACGAAACGGAAAAAGGGGACGCTGGATGGACAGTAGGTGTCTTTGGAGGGCCTCCGATAAGCGTAGCCGCCCCGGTAGGGCGGGTTTATCTCGAGCAGGGGTTCAAAACAAAGCCCCGTGTTCGTGCTCACGTTGTTCCTTCGGAGGTGGAGGATGCCCCCGCAGAGGAGAGCCCTCCAACCTTAAGCCCCCTTCAAAGCGGACCCGCCACTGATAAGGCGGGTCGCCCGAGGGCGCTAGAGCTCGATAATTAGGAAGCAAAGCGGAGCAAGCCTTGATACAAGGCTTGCTCTTCTTCGATAGCCCTGCGCTTTGCAGCTTCTGCTTCGAGGTCTTCCTGGAACAGCCGGGTATCTTCGCGGAACAAGCGCAAGCGTGTATCAAATTCACGCAAGCTCTTCTGGTCAGACGACCAATCAGTATGACTGGTAAGGTCCGCCCAGTAGTCGGTCAAGGCCATTGCTTCCGTCAGTAGGGCTGCGTAGCGCTTGTTGTCCGTTGATAGCTCATCGGCAAGACGTTGGATTTCCAGCAAAACAGCGGTGGTGGTCTTGAAACGGCAAAACGAGACAACAGACATTCTGGAACTCCAAAAAGTAGAACTTAATTGAAACATGCCTTTGTGAGGCCGACAGGGTGGACTATAGCGAGCCCGTTAATTAAACGCAACCGGTATTTTTGAAAAATATCAACATAAACAGTCGTATGCCTGCGGTTGGTAATATGCCTGATGCTTAATGTAAATCAATTCACCAATTGATAACGGCTAAATTTCCAAATATTTCAGGACGTTCGATTGAGCTGCGCCTCATTTTGGGGCGATTTTCTTGCAGAAGTGAAACGCAAGCGCGCATGAGGTGATACGTTTCATTTTTCCCGAAAATTATTCTCGCGAGCGTGCCGCGGGCGTTGCTATACAAAAAAGTTGCGGGCCACTGCGACCTCGAAAGTGAGCGCGACACCTTCAGGTGTGCCCTTCTTTCCTCCTTCTCTCAAGTAACCGCAGCCCTTAGGGCCGCACTTTCATGGATTTCCTATGTCTGACATTACTCCTTCCGCCTCGAATCTGCCCCCTCAGCTGATTTCTGAAGAGGTCCTCAAGGAAAAATATTGTCGAGGCGCCGAGTCGTCGCTTGACGAAATTCGCGCTCGCGTTGCCAGGGGCCTGGCCTTGGTAGAAGACCCCGCCATTCAAGGCCCTTGGACGACAGAGTTTCTCTGGGCGTTGAACAACGGTTTCGTCCCCGCTGGGCGCATTAGCGCTGCCGCAGGGACGGGGCTCAAGACGACGCTGATTAACTGCTTTGTTCAACCAGTAGGCGACTCCATTCGGGACCAAGTAGGCGACCGCCCGGGCATCTACTCGGCGCTGTCCGAAGCGGCTGAAACCATGCGCCGCGGTGGTGGCGTGGGCTATGATTTCTCCAGCATCCGCCCCCGGGGCGCCGCTGTTGGTGGTACCGGCTCGGCCGCTTCGGGCCCTCTGTCCTATATGCACGTATTCGACCGGTCATGTGAGACCGTTGAGTCGGCCGGCGCACGCCGTGGTGCCCAGATGGGCGTCTTGCGCTGCGACCATCCGGATATCGAAGACTTCATTCATGCCAAGCGGCAGCGCGCTCTGACGAACTTCAATATTTCCGTGGGGGTGACTGATGCATTCATGGCCGCGGTTGAAGCCGGAAGCAACTGGGAGCTGGTTCATGCGGTAGAGCCTTCGCAGGAGCAAAAAGACGCCGGCGCATTCCAGCGCGCGGATGGCCTGTGGGTCTACCGCACTGTGCCTGCGCTTAGCCTCTGGCAAGCAATCATGGAGAATACTTACAACTTCGCTGAGCCGGGGGTGCTTTTCCTGGACCGCATGAACAAGGATAACAACCTTCGTTACTGCGAGACCATCGAAGCAACGAATCCCTGTGCCGAACAGCCGCTCCCCCCGTATGGCTGCTGTTGCCTGGGCTCTATTAACCTGACGTTGTACGTCCGGGATGCGTTCAGTGACAAGGCTTCCTTTGACTTTAAAGGTTTTGCCTCCGTTATTAAGGTCGCCGTCCGGATGCTGGACAATGTGCTGGACGCAACGCACTGGCCGCTAGAAGCTCAGCGCCAGGAGGCCATGAGCAAGCGCCGCGTTGGCCTGGGCTTCACCGGTTTGGGTAACGCATTGGCGATGCTTCGACTCCGCTACGATACGGCAGAAGCCCGCGAGTGGGCGGCTGAGCTCTCAAGGTTTCTGCGGGACACGGCATACCTGGCCTCTGTCGAGCTGGCCAAGGAGCGGGGCAAGTTCCCGTTGTTTGACGCGGACAAGCTCCTGGAAGAGGGGACGTTTGCTTCGCGACTGCCTGAGGCTATCAAGGCCCAGATTCGTGAGCATGGCCTTCGGAACTCGCACCTTCTTTCCATCGCACCGACGGGCACCATTTCGCTGGCGTTCGCTGACAACGCGTCAAACGGCATTGAACCGCCGTTCAGCTACACCTACACCCGTAAAAAGCGGATGCCGGACCGCTCGACGCGCGAATACCAGGTTGAAGATTACGCTTGGCGCCTCTACCGCCACCTGGGTGGCGACGTCACCAAGCTGCCGACCTACTTCGTGACCGCGCTGGAAATCTCTGCTGACGCCCACAAAGACATGGTGGCTGCTGTAGCCCCGTTTGTCGATACGGCTATCTCCAAGACGGTGAACGTACCTGAGAACTACCCGTATGAGGAGTTCAAGGGTCTTTACATGTCTGCCTGGAAGGCTGGCCTTAAAGGCCTGGCGACTTACCGGCCTAATAGCGTGACCGGTTCGGTGTTGTCCGTCGAAGCGCCTAAACCGGCGGAGAAGATTGCTGAAAAGCCGGCGGAAGACAAGGACGCAAAGGTTTCGGCTGCGCCCACTGCCAAGGAGTTTGACCAGACTGACCGTGACCGTCGGATTCGCTTGCGTAGCACGCCGACCCCCGCGCTCTCGGCGCTTCGTTGGACTTCGCGCCCGCAACACGCGGATGGCAATCCTTCCTGGACCTACATGACCAAGACGCCTGACCATGAATTTGCCGTTTGCGTGGGGCATGTGGAAGAGAAGGGCAAGGCGGCTCATCCGTTCGAAGTGTGGGTCATGGGCCCCACGATGCCGCGTGGCCTGGAAGCCATCGCCAAGATGATTTCTATCGATATGCGCGCCAATGACCGTAGCTGGCTTAAAGCCAAGCTCGACGTGCTGTCCAGTATTCAGGAAGGGACCGGCTTCGATATGTCGTTCCCCCCGGGGGGCGACCAGCGTTGGATGCCGAGCACGGTAGCTGCTTTTGCCAAGCTGCTGGAGTATCGCGTGGAGCAAATCACGGGTGGCTTTACAGGAGGGAAGACTCCGCTGAGCAGCAGCCTGTTTGCGTTGCGTGAGCCACGCACGGGAGCGGCGGGTACCATGGCCTGGTACGCGGACATCAGCAACCCCGCTACGCGTGACGAGTTCGGCTTGGTGTTGAAAGAAGTTGTGCTGCCGGATGGCGTAACCCGGCCGTATGCGGTGTCCCTGACTGCGGGTAACTATCCGATGGCGCTGCAAGGCCTTTGCGAAATCATCTCGATGGATATGCGCGTTCATGATGCACATTGGGTTGGGATGAAACTGCGCCGGTTGCTCGACATTCATGAGCCCCGTGGAGATTTCCTGGCGCCTATTCCGGGTTCGCCCAAGCAGCAATCCTGGCCCTCGACGGTAGCCTACATGGCTAAGCTCATCCTGTCTCGCTATGAGCAGTTGGGCATCCTTGGGCCTGATGGTACGCCTATTGGCCACGCGGCTGAGCAGTCTGTGGTAGCTCCGACGGCTACTTTAGTTACAGGTGGTAAAGGGCAGCGGTGCCCTGAGTGCCACGCCCTAGAGCTGGTCAAAGTGGACGGCTGTTCTCGTTGCCTGGCTTGTGGCTACCAAGGAGCCTGTGGCTGATTTTTAGCAGGTGTGGGGCTTGTCGGGTTTGTGAGAGACCCCATATCGTGCAAATTGGACCTCATATCGTGCAAGTTCGGACCCCATATCCTGCAAGTCAGGACGCGGGGTCCGAAGGCCAACACCACATGGCGGCAACCTTGACTTAGCCAACAAAGCGCCCGTACTCAAATGCGGGCGTTTTTTAGCACTCTTTAGCCAGAAGGACTGGAACAGAGAATGGCTTGCGGCAGAACGGTCCGAGAATATTAGCTAACAAAGTACGCGGGTCGCTATACCTCCTTGTTAACGACCGACAAGGATTCTCGAGATGAAACCCCAAATTACCCGGCGCACCACCCTCAACCGTATCGCCGCTGCGATGCTGGTTGCCAGCGCGCTCAGCGCCACAGCTGCTACTGCAGCCACCTTCCAATTTCGGCAGCCTGCCCTAGGCCTTGTTTCCAGCCCCACGGTGCAGTCGCAGCAAGCTGCGACTGCAATCCTGGTGGCCCTGACGGGAGGCCCAGCGCTACCGGCTGGTGAAGTAAATTCTCCCTACAGCTATGACCTGAACCAGCTCCTGTCCGTTACGGGTGATAGCGCCTACAGCGCTTCTGGTGTGGCCTGGAGCCTGTCTTCGGGTGCATTGCCCGCGGGCTTGAGCTTGGGGAGCAATGGCGTGATTTCGGGCATCCCTACGACGGAAAACCTAATAGGTAACGGCTTCCTAGTGTCGGCCACGTACAAGACCAAGACGGGGCAGCAGGCGTACGCCATCGTCGTGACGGCCCCCCCTGTAGGTATCGTTCTCCAGGCCGCCGGTTACCGCACCTGGGCTGACGGCACCTATGCGGCAAGCTGCAATGGTTACCGAAACCCGTCCGCACCCAATGCCTACACCGGCAGCACTGGTGACGGGGTCTATCGCATCCAACCCTCTGGCCAGGTGGCTACCGACGTTAAGTGCGATATGACCAATGATGGCGGGGGTTGGACGCTCGTAGCCGGTATCTCGGCTGCGAACCGAAACCACGTGGCGACGGGAGCTTCGACTTGGTCAGCTCTGACCTTGGCGGCCCCGAAGGGTAAGCACGCTGACGCGTTTATCAACGCGGTGAACGCGGCTACGGAAGGCTCCATCGGCTACCGCCTGACCAGCGGCACAATGACGAGCTACTTCCCAGCCACATGTACGTTCGCCGCGACGGCTGTGGCGACGGGTGCCTGCGGGACCTACACACAGACTTATTCTGCGAGCCCCACCTGGGTTACCGGGGCGACTACGAGCGACGGGTGCGTCCAGCCGACGTACTACACGGGCGTATCGTCCATAAAGCACGCTGCGTGTAACGGTGCGTCGGTCCCAGCAGACAACGGCGGCCTGGTCTATGCCCGTGTAGGAAATGCGGGCACCAACGGTATGGTGACCGACAAGAACGGAACCTATGTGCAGTCTGCTGACGGCGAGCTCTGGGTCCGCTGAGGTAATTGACATCATCCCCACCCTTGGCCCTCCCGGGCCACCCTTCGGGGAAGGACGGGGCTTTCCGCGCGGTTCAGGTAAAAATGGACGTGACGCCTCTTCTTGAAAAGGGGCTAACAATTCGCGACGTTAAACCATGGGCCTCTCAGCACGGCGGGCATCCCCGTAAATACGTGGACCCACGTTGCGGTTGTGCGCAATGGAGCAGTAACTACTGGTTACGTTAATGGCGTTGCCGTAGGGTCTAACGGCATGGCCCCTGGTTTCTCCAATAACGTGCAGATTGGCCGGTATGCGGGTGCGCCTGCGTTCTACATGACCGGCTACATGGACGAGCTTCGTATCACGTCTGGCGTTGCGCGCTACTCGGGCAACTTCACGGTGCCTAGCTCAGCGTACCTAAACCAGTAACACGTTGAGGCGCAGCAGCAAAATACGGATTGCCGGTTTTTCTTTGGCCTTTGCTACCAAGTCTTGGCCATAGTCGCTATACCCACTGCAAGCTCCTCATTATGCCGAGCTAAAAGTTAAGGGAACTGACATCATGTTGAACCGAAGTCTGATTTATAAAATTTGCGCTACTGCGTTAATGTGCGTTGCCCTGGAAGGGCCTGCTCTTGCGGGAGGCCCTTTTAACTATCGAATTCCAATCGGAGCCGTCCCTGGAGAGGCTCCTGCTTCTACGCCCACGCCCGTCGCCCCACCTGCAACGTCCTACCCCTTTTATCAGTGGCCCACTTGGTTCCCCAAGACTGCGGATGGCTATGTAATTGACTGGTATACATACGATAACAACAGAGATGGCGCTCTGGACGGTACACGGGTGGGGCTCAGCGTTCCCGGTCAGGCTTATTCGCTTTACTTGTCAGGAGGGGAGCGGACCATTCTGGCCGTAGAAGCGCTGACCCCTGGGTTGTCGTTTGACACGGGAGTGCGTGATGGCGGTAATTGTTTCGAAGCTGCTAAGTCACCTGCGCCTACCGTTAATGGAAACGGAACGGCCTGCTACCTCTACCCTCAATATGCTGTGCGGAGCGCAGGTGAGAATAAAGTCGCGTTCAAGATTAAGCATACGCTTGGAGAAGACATCGTCGGAATGGTGTTCTATGGCTATGACGGGCCAGATATAACAACAACCCTCGCGAGCACCGTAAGCCTGGGCACCGTACCCTTTGGGGCCACTGCTTCGCTAACATTCCATGCGGCCAACCGAGGAAAAGGGAGTGGGACGCTAAAGGATTCCAAGTATGGCAGCTGGACTGCCGCAAGTTGCCCAGGCGTTACCGTAGTGTCTAACGGAGTTACCTTTGCGCCTGGCGCAGAGTGCGACGTAACGGTCGGGTGGCCCGGGTTTTACAAGACCACTACGATTAAGACAGTGGATATGCTGGGCGCCCAAGTCAGCTCCCCGGCAACCATTAACTGGACTAACTAACCCTCGACTGCAACTTGCTGTATTTTTGGCGGGACCTTAGAATTTGATTAATGGCAGGCGGCTTAACGGTCGCCAGTCAATAATTGACAGGTTTTTCGCCGACACGTAACATTGAGTTCATCAATTAACAGGAGTTTCACCCATGAAGTTTTCCCGCATTGCGCTTGCTGTCGCTGCCGTCTCCGTTATGGCCACCTCTGCGTTCGCCGGCCAGGCCGCTACCCCCAAGGCCCTGAAAGAAGCCGAAAGCCGCAACCAGCTGAAGGTCCTGAAGCAATTCGAAGGCCCGTCTGGCCTGACTGGCTGGGTGGTCACCCCGGGCGCCAGCGCTAACGGTGCCAAGCCGATGATTATGTTCAGCACGGCCGACGGAAAGACCCTGATTACGGGTATGCCGGTTCTCGTGGATGAAGCCGGTCGCAACCTCAGCAATGAGTACACCGAGCTGCACATTCCCAAGCCGGACTTCACCGCCGTCTGGAACGACCTGATGAAAGCCAAGACCATCAACACGGGCAAGCAAGGCGCCAACCCGGTCTTCGTGTTCTTCGACCCGAACTGCATCTACTGCAACTTCGCTTACCGCGCAATCGACGTCTACGCCAAGGCTGGCGCTGACATTCGCTGGGTGCCTGTCGGTTTCCTGCGTCCGGACTCCGCCAACAAGATGGCCGCCATCATGACCGCCAAGGACCCCGTTGCAGCTCTGCGCGAACATGAAGCCAAGTACAAGCAAGGTGGCATCAAGCCGGCCGAGAAGGTTTCCCCTCAGCTGAAGGCCGCGCTGGACGCCAACGCCATGCTCATGCAGAAGGCTGAAGTCAGTGGCACCCCGGCGCTGTTCTACAAGGACAAGGCCGGTAAGGTCCAGGTTATCGGAGGCATGCCGCGCCTGAGCCAGCTGCCGGAAATCACCGGTATCGCCGAGCAGGCTATCGATGACCCGGAGCTGACCCGCTTCAAGTAATTCGACTCTTTTCGGTAAAAAAAGGGCGTAGCGATACGCCCTTTTGTCTTAGGAGCGGCCTGTAAAAGCAAGGCTGGTCGCTATACCTAGCTGGACAACCAAACGAGGTAAGCCTATGGCCTACAGGAATAAGCAGATTGACGGGTTCGTCCATGAAGCCGTCGCAAGTCTGTCGCCACGACAGACCCCCTACGTTAAGCTGGTTGTGCGTCAGGGAGAGGTTAAGAACGGTGAAGCGTCGTACACGTATTACACCTGTTTCATGCCTTCTCACATGTTCGCCAATCTTGAAGCCGCACAGAAGTGTGCCGCTCGCTACGCGAAGGGCCGCCATATCCTGGTAAGCGGACGTCCCCGTTACGACGTCTCCTTGCAAACCGGGCTTAAGTTTCCCATTACGGTCAATAGCCTGGCCGAACTGAATGAAAAGTGTCGCGTGAACTGTGCCATCGACGTTGTCGGTGTACCTGAACTGCTGGCTTGACTCACCCTTTTGGCATGCTGCTTCGCGGCATGCCATTTTTTACCAGGTTATCGGCTAGTTGCTATACATCATCAACGACAACCCTGTAGCCCAGAAAGGATGCGCGCTTGTAGCTGCCAGCTGCGCCTAACACAATGGACCGTACCCACACTCTTAAAACCTGCTTGATGAGCCTGCCGCTGATGGTTGCAGGCCTTTTTGGTGCTGCTGTTGCTCACGCCCAATCGGCCCGCAGCCCACAGCCGTTGGTTATAGTGGCTGATGACCTAACCCCGCTGGATGAAGGCCCCCTGGCTCACCTAGATGGGCTTACCAATGGTGGTGGAGCATCCCTGGGTAATACGGCTTTGATTGTGAATGGCACCGAAGTTCGCCGGCTAGCCGCACCGATGCCGCTTGCGCGCGAGATTTCTTTCTACATGAGCCGCGGCCTTACCATCTTCGTCTGCCAGAGCGCGGCTCAAGCGCAATGGGACGCTGACCGCTTGCCGCTCATCCCAGGTATTCGGATGCTGCCCGATGAAAAGCTGCCGAGTGATGTCGCGGCTCGCTTTAACTCCTATTGCTACACACCGCCCCAAAAGGACTGACATGAATAAATTTCTTGCTGTTTTGATAGCAGCCGCTTTGCTTCCGCTGGCCGCTCAAGCTGAATCCCTAGTAGGCCACTGGACCGCCAAGCGTTCTACTGTCGCCCTGGGAGGCACCGCCGAATTTCGCGAAGACGGCTCGTTCTCTCTTCAACCGGATGGGGCAGGGGCTGCCGATGGAAAATACACCCTTGAAGGTAACCGTCTGGTTATGCGACTGAACAGCTCGCCCCAGTTCCCGGCCGAGGGAATCGTTGAATTTTCCAAGAAGGGTAGCGCGATGTCTATCCAATATGCGAAGGGGCCGGCACAAGAGTTTACTCGCACCACCGTAAAGAAAGCGCCGAAAAAATGAAGACCCGTTTTGTTCCGACCGCCCCCCTTTCCTCAATCGCACAAGTGCCTACCTTTATTGTGCCCGAAGAGGCTGCCCCCGCACCTGAGCAACTTGTGACGAGCACCGCCACCGAGCAGTATACGGTTTCCCTGTCCGAGGTCGTCGAGCCTCTGGCAGGGGCCGAAGTAGCCAATAAGGCTGATGAAAGCATTGGCTACCAAGCCGTTGACGATGCCACTGGCCCGAGCACGCCTGACGAGGAACGCTCGATTCCTGAGCGCGCCGCAGTTGAAGACCCGCTTTCTTTCAGGGACGCGCCAAATGCGGGAATGGTTACTGAAGGTGTCGTCTATGAGAACGCCCTTGAGTGGATGACTCGCAACGGCCTGCCCTACAACAAGACTGTCGTTCTTCGGGGCTACCCGCATATGGCCGCGAGTTGGCCCTGCACCCTGGGAACCGCCATGCTTTACGCGGCTTACCTCGCGGGTGAAGCTCGTCCGTTTGAAATCCTTATCCCGGAAACCCAGGAGCCGCTGCTAGTAGGGGGTGATAGCGCGGGGCAGCTTTATGGGGTGACTCAAGTTGCCGCGGAGCTGACACGCCAATACGAAGTATTGCGCACCGTGTTTCTGCTGTACCAGGCCAAGTTCCCCACGAAGATGACGCTAGGACCTGACGCGCCGGAAGGCTCCATTGCGGAAGTGTTTATTCTGCAGCTGAGCGGGATGTTGGAAGCCGCGCACGAGCGCACCAAGCGTGCGGAAGGGGCGCTGAACGTCATGGACCTGCTGGGCGTCACAATCGCCATCGCCCTTAAGCGTATCTTCGGCGGTCTGGTCCCCCTCGACCGGCTTGGCGCATTGCTTCAGGATACTGAGCGGATGGACTGGCTTCAGCAGCACGCCGACGAACTTCTGGCTACGCCTTCTCGATATCGCGACTAACCCAGGGCTCGCCCCTGATAACTTACGGTACTTGACGATGCTTCCTAGCGTTACGCCCACCCTAACCCGAAGAGGATTCCTCAAAGCTGCCGCGGCAACCAGTTTGCTGGCGGCACTTCCTGATGTTGCTCAAGCTTCTCCTGATTTCTGGGATGAGCCTCGCGTTCTGAAGCTTTATCGGCCCGAGACGAAAGAGCAAGTTGAAGTCTCCTACTGGGAAGGTAACGATTGGAACCTCCCGGGCTATGTGCAAATTTGCCACCTTCTGCGCGACCGGCACGTCAATAAGGCAGTCCAGATGGACCGCACGATGCTGGATACCTTGCGCGGCATCATGTGGTGGCTGGCTATCTACGGCTACACCGGCCCCTTGCATATCAACTCAGGCTATCGCAGCCCGGAGACAAACGCTAAGTTAGTGCGCACGGAAGGTGCCGCCAAGAACTCCCTTCACATGCTGGGCCGTGCCGTGGATATCCGTGTCCCGGGGATGACGCCCGAGCTGGTTGCCCGGATGGGGCTGTATTTCAAGGCGGGTGTAGGACTTTACGACAGCAAAAACTTCATCCACGTGGATTCGGGATGGCCCCGCTTTTGGCGGAAGTAATACTGTCAGGCGAAGGCTAGCCCTACCTGTCGGAGCTCACTCTTCGTCGTCATCCTCGCTGTCAAATTGATAGACCGGAGTGCCAGGGCCAAAGTAGGCACACTCAATGTTGGCGTAGAACCATTCGAGCGCGTCTTCTTCGGACATCCCTTCCTCCGACACGAGCAGCTCACGAATACGCGCGGCAGAGTATCGGACGCAGGGCAGCCCATCGGGGCCTTGCACAATATCAATGGCAGCCTCATCAAGATATTCGGGCTCGAGTACGTAGCAAGTCAGGTCTTGTAGTTCCCGGGTTTCACGTAGGTTTTCCACAGCATCTCCAGTTGGTTAGGGGTTTGCTGTATTTAGCAACTAACCTGTCATTTTGGTGGCCCACCTGCCAAATAATTAAGATTAGTCGCTATACCTTACGTCACATAGTGACACTTTCGATTTTCAATTTTCAAATTAGGAGTTTTACAAATGGCACAAGCAACTCAAGTTTCCTCCCGCATCGAAGGCGTTGTCACCAAAGACGGCGTTCGCAATTTCGGCAGCAACGGCCACGGCTTCACTGTCGTGCCCTACAGCGGTACCGAAAAGCCGAAGGCGGAAGGCGAAAAGGGTGACGCTCGCCCTGCGGTCTTCATGGACACCACCTTCTTCGGCGACCTGCCGAGCGGTGTGGCGCCGGGAGCTCGTGTGGCTGTCTCGGGTTACGTGTTCAAGAGCATGTTCACCCGCAAGGACGGTTCCAGTGGTGAAGCTGTCAACGTCAAGGCCTTTCAGGTCGAAGTTCTCGACCCGAATACCCAGACCAACGTTACCCTCGTGGGCCGCGTCGGTCGTGACGGTGCGAAGCCGCTTGGTTCCGGCAAGGTCTTTACCCTGATGCCTTACGGCGGCAAGGATAAAGATGGCAAGTTCCTTCCGTCCGTGTACGTGGAAGTCAAGCTCTTCGGCATCGATGTCGAAGTCGCTGCTGGCGCCAACGTCAAGGTCGTCGGCACGCTGAGCCGTCGTGACTTCTCCCGCAAGGATGGTTCGACTGGTGTTGGCTACGAGCTGTTTGCCAAGTCCGCTGAAGTTTTCGAAGCCTCTCGCTCTGCCCCCGCCGCTGCTGCCTCCATGGGTGATGGCGACTCTGGCAGCACCCTGGGCTACGAAGAAAATCCGGTGTTCTAACTCCTCGTTTGAGCTTTGAACCTGTAGTTTTTCAACCCGCCTTCCCGGCGGGTTTTTTATGGGCGATTTGCTAGGGAAAAAGAAAGCTGCCCTGAGGTTCAGAGCAGCTAAAAGGTTAACAGGACTGAACTACATGCCCGTAACGTCGAGAAAAATCCAGCAAGATGGTACTCAGGTACGCAAAAGCGGGGCCTTGCGAGA
>RRZT011609704.1_pt1 | contig 31686 bp, 29 predicted proteins | sample 2165551 | NCBI WGS metagenome assembly RRZT01 (sample SAMN10456910, study PRJNA506462) | wastewater metagenome | biome: wastewater; feature: sludge; material: wastewater sludge; isolation source: wastewater sludge with Escherichia coli K12::gfp cells carrying plasmid... | place: USA: Moscow, Idaho...
CCGAACCCGGAAGCTAAGCCTGCCAGCGCCGATGATACTACCCAACCCGGGTGGAAAAGTAGGACACCGCCGAACACACACATAGAAATGCCCCCCACACACATGGGGGGCATTTCTATATCACCGGATCAATCGAACAATGTCAGGCTCGCCGTCTCCCTCTCCAATTCGAGTAGGCTCGACTTTCTTTCGAGGCCGCCGCCGAATCCGGTCAAACTTCCATTCGCGCCGATAACGCGATGGCAGGGCACGATCACCGCGATCGGATTATGGCCATTCGCGAGTCCGACGGCTCGGAATGCATTGGGCGAACCGATCTTTTCCGCTATTTCTCCATATGATCTGGTCTCGCCGTACGGAATGGTGCGCAACGCATTCCAGACCTTCCGCTGGAATTCTGTTCCCGCCATTTCCAGGTCGAGATCGAATTGACGGAGATCGCCGGCGAAGTATGCGGCGAGTTGGCCGACGGCATCCTGGAAAGCGCTGTCGTCGCGCACCCAGCCCGCCCGGTCGGGCTCATAGGTTTGGTCGACCATCCGAAGATTGGTCAGGACCTCGCCGTCGCCCGCCAGCGTCAGCGGGCCGATCGGGCTGTCGATCATTCGGTAGCAGGTCATGCCGCCTCCTTCGGGGGCCATTGGTTGACAGAGTGGTCCAGTGCGGTCCACAGGTATTGGGTGGCGTACGACCGCCATGGCCGCCAGCGGGCGCTCGACTCGGCCAGCGCCCGGGGACCGTCGGGCAGACCGACGTTGCGTGCTGACGATCGCAGCCCCAGATCCGAGGCCGGGAAGGCATCCGGATCGCCGAGTCCGCGCATTGCGATGATCTCGGCCGTCCAGGGTCCGATTCCGGGCAACTCGAGTAGTCGTTGGCGGGCATCGTTCCAGTCGCTACCCGCGTCCAGGATCACATCTCCGTCGGCGAGAGTCTGGATCAGCGCCTGCAGGCTGCGCTTCCGCGTCGCCTGTATCGCGAGCCGGCTGGGATCCAGTTGTGTCAACTCCGTCATCGACGGAAAGCCATGGGTGAGCCCGCCACCAGGATCCTCGACCGCGGGACCGTACGCCGCGACCAGTCGGCCGGCGTGGGTGCGGGCGGCGGTCGTCGACACCTGTTGGCCGAGGATGGCCCGCACCGCGAACTCGTTCTCGTCCACCGTTCGTGGAATCCGTTGTCCGGGCGACTTTCTCACCAAGGGTGCCAGAGCGTCGTCGGCGGCGAGGGCGGCGTCGACGGCTTCAGGGTCGGCGTCGAGATCCAGCAGTCGCCGGCACCGCGCTACGGCGACGGTCAGGTCGCGGAAATCCTCGAGCGCCAGCACGCACCGCACATGGTCGGCCGCGGGGGTCAGTTCGACGATGCCGGTGCCGTGGGGCAGCCGCAGGACGCGTCGGAAGGCGCCGTCGCGGACCTCTTCGCAGCCGGGGACGGCAGTTGCGGCGAGATGCCCGAAGACTCCGGCGAAGCCGAACGGTTGCCGCACCGGCAGGCGCAGCGTGAGGGTGCCGGTCGGCTGGGCCTGATCCAGGTGTGCGGCACGCTGGCGCAGCTCGGTTGGGCTGACGTCGAACACCGCTCGGACCGTGTCGTTGAACTGGCGAATGCTCGAGAATCCGGCCGCGAAAGCGACATCGCCGAACGGCAGCGCCGTCGTCTCGATGAGGATGCGGGCCGTCTGTGCCCGCTGTGCCCGGGACAGCGCGAGGGGGGTGGCACCGACCTCGGCCTGCAGCAGCCGCTCGAGTTGGCGGGTGGTGTAGCCGAGTTGGGCGGCGACCCCGGTGACGCGGACGCGGTCCACGGCGCCGTCGGCGATCAGCCGCATCGCCCTGGCCACCACGTCGCGGCGGATGTTCCACTCCGGCGACCCCGGCGACACGTCCGGCCGACAGCGCTTGCAGGCCCGGAAGCCGGCCCGCTGGGCGGCTGCGGCGGTCGGGTAGAACCGCACATTGCGTGCGAGCGGGGGGCGGACCGGGCAGCTGGGCCGGCAGTAGATGCCGGTGGTCAGCACCGCGGTGACGAACCACCCGTCGAACCGCGCGTCCTTGGCCTGGACGGCGCGGTAGCAGCGGTCGAAGTCGTCGTACATGCAACCCACGATGGCATGCCGGGCCCGTCGTTACTAGCGGAAAAACGACATGGTTATGGGCGGACGTGGTGGGGGATCGACCCGCGCTACGATCGCCGATGTGTCCGAGCTGGTGCGGCGCTACCTCGACCAGATCCTGCGAGAGCATGCCGGTGACACCGCAGGGAAGCTGGCGGACTACATCCCCGAGCTCGCTGCGGTGGACCCGGCCGGCTTCGCGATCACGCTGTCGTCCTCGACGGCTACATCTATGAAACCGGTTATATCGCAACATAATTCACCATCCAGTCGGTGTCGAAGCCGTTCACCTACGCGTTGGCGCTGGACCAGCTGGGGGAAGCCGCGGTGGACGCCCATATCGGGGTGCAGCCGTCCGGGGAGGCGTTCAACCAGATCAGCGTCGACCGCACCACCCGGCGGCCGAAGAACCCGATGATCAGCGCCGGGGCAATTGCCGCAGTGGCACTCGTCCCGGGCGCCGACGATGAGCGGTTCGACAACATCCGGGGGTTCTCTCGCCGCCGAGCTGCGCGCTGAGGCCCAGCAGCATCGCGCGAGCCGGATCGTTGATGCTGTCCAACTGGGAGACGTCCAGGATGACGACCGCGAATTCCTCACTGTCGCGGTCGATGCTCCGCAGGACCTGCTCGGCAGCGGCGAACAGGAGGTCGCCGTGCACCTCGTAGACGCGAAGGCCGTCGTCCACGTGGTAGACCGCCCGGATCGTCGAGCGGGACTCCCGGGAGACGGTCAGGAAGTGCAGGCCCAGCTCCTGGGACAGGCTGCGCAATACCTTCACCCAGCGCACGCTATCGCCCTTTTCGTCGAGCAGCGCTGAGTACACACCGATCCCGAGCTGACCGGGCAGCACCGCGGCGATGCCGCCGCCGCCGCCGCTCTTGGCGGGCATCCCCACCGCGCCCACCCAGTCACCGGCGGCGTCGTACATCCCGCACGTCGTCATCACCGACAGCGGCGCGGGCTTCCTCGTCGACCCTGACCGCCGGGTGATCCCCGCCGAGCACCCGGCCGCGGATCTGTGCTTCCCCGATGTCGACGACGCCGTGGCCGCGGCGCGGGCGTGGCTGCACAGTTCGCCCGCGTCCTAGCCCCGGGGCACCGCCAGGCGCACCGGATCGGGCATGCCGCGCAGCGTGACGGTGTCGCCGCAGACCCATTGGGCACGTGAGCTTTCCGATGAGGACTCGACGGTGCCGCAGGTGGCCAACACCCGGCCGGGAACGGACTTCGCCAGCTCGCACAGCCGGGCGGCCTCGTTGACCGGTTCGCCGATCACGGTGTACTCGAAGCGTTCGTGGGCGCCCACGTTGCCCGCGACGAAGTCGCCGAGTGCGATGCCGATTCCGGCTTCGCACTCGGGTACCTCCGTGCGGATCCGCCGGGGAATGGCGAGTGCGGCCGACAGTGCGGCATCCTCGGGATCCTCGATATCGGTGGGGGCGCCGAAGATCGCCAGGCAGCCGTCGCCCTCGAACTTGTTCAGCAGGCCGCCTCGGCTCTCCACCTCGTCGACCACGACGGTGAAGAAGCGGTTGAGCAGGGTCACCACTTCCCATGCCGGACGGGCGGTGACCAGTTCGGTGGATCCGATGATGTCGACGAAAAGGACTGCGACACGGCGCTCTTCGCCACCGAGGGTGAGCGGGTCGGCTTCGGCGGCGGCCGCCACATCACGGCCGACGTGGCGGCCGAAAAGATCACGGACCTTCTCCCGTTCGCGCAGTCCGGCCACCATGGAGTTGAAGCCTTGTTGCAGCTCGCCGAGCTCGGTGCCGTCGAAGGCGATCAGATTGGTGTCGAGATTGCCCTCCTCGACGCGCTTGAGCGCCGCCCGGACCACCCGCACCGGGGTCGCGGTGATCCAGGCTGCCACCCACATCAGGATGAAACCGAAGATGACCGACGCCGCCGAGGAGATCAGGACCGCCACCGCCAACTGATGCAGGGTGAGGTTGCCCAGCAGCAGGGCGAAGACGACGATCATCCCGATGCCGACGATCGGCAGGCCCGAGCCCAGCATCCACACCGTCATCAGCCGGCCCATGATGCCCGGTGCGAACCGGCGCGGCGCGGGACCTGCCTGGAGCGCCTGTGCAGCGATGGGCCGCAGGGTGAATTCCGTTGCCAGGTAAGTGAATGTCGCGACCATCGCTCCGACGATGCCGAGGACGCCGAGGAACCTCGGGATGAACGCCGTGTCGATCCGCCCGAAGAGCACTGTCGACAGGACGGCGGCGCCACCCCACAGCGCAATGTGGACGACGGCCACCCGCCACGGGACCATGAACGTGTTGCGCTGGTCGGCGACCGTTGGCCGCCGACCTTCGGTGGCCCACCGTAGTGCGGTGACGGTGGTGTCGGTCAGCAACCACGTGCCGACGGCCAGCGCGCTGACGACGTACACCGGCAGTATCACGACGCCGTAGCGCAGCGGCGCGTCGTCGAAGATGTCCGGCTCCGGGAAGGCGACCACGATCAGCAGCGTGGCGACGGCAATGCCGACCAGGTTGATCACCGAGATGAATGCGGTGAGGATGACCTGGATACGGACCCGGCGCCGTCCGGCGGTCTCGACGCGCCGGCCGAGCAGCCAGGATCCGTAGGCTGGCGTCTTCTTGGGAAGTCGACCGCTCTGCCGGGTAACCCGTTCCAGGATCCGACCCAGCTTCCGCGCGACCGTCTCGTCGGCCTTCATCGTGGCGTCAGCCTAACCGGGCCGGGTCGGCGCGGTGCCCGGTTGCCTCTAAGGTTGGTCGGGTGCGTCTTGTCATCGCCCAGTGCACCGTCGACTACGTGGGCCGCCTCACGGCGCATCTGCCCTCGGCGCGGCGATTGTTGCTGATCAAGGCCGACGGCTCGGTCAGTGTGCACGCCGACGATCGGGCCTACAAGCCGTTGAACTGGATGAGCCCGCCGTGCTCACTGTCCGAGATCGCCGACGGCCCGGTGCCGGTGTGGGTGGTCGAGAACAAGGCCGGCGAGCAGTTACGGATCACCATCGAGGATCTCGAGCACGATTCGATTCATGAACTCGGCGTCGACCCGGGTCTGGTGAAGGACGGTGTCGAGGCCCATCTGCAGGTGCTGCTGGCGGAGCACGTCGAACTGCTCGGGGTCGGCTACACGCTGGTGCGGCGCGAGTACATGACCGCGATCGGTCCGGTCGACCTGCTCTGCCGCGACGAGGAGGGCCGCTCGGTGGCCGTCGAGATCAAGCGGCGCGGTGAGATCGACGGCGTGGAGCAACTGACCCGCTATCTCGACCTGCTCAACCGGGATTCGCTGCTGGCTCCGGTGACCGGGGTGTTCGCCGCGCAGCAGATCAAGCCGCAGGCCCGCACGCTTGCGATGGATCGCGGGATCCGTTGTGTGACATTGGATTACGATCAGATGCGCGGTATGGACAGCGACGAGTACCGGTTGTTCTGATGACGCGGCGATCGAACTCCAGGTCCGGCCCTCCGGCGCAGGCCCGGTTCCGGTCCCCGCTACCGGGGGCCCGCCGCATCGAGGCCGGCCCCGACGGCCACGACTACGAGGTACGGCCGATTCCGGCCGCGCGGGCGCTCGCGATCTATCGCTGTCCGGGATGTGATCACGAGATCCGCTCTGGCACAGCGCATGTGGTTGCGTGGCGAGCGGACGGCGACGGCGGGGGCGAGGATCGTCGGCACTGGCACACGCCCTGCTGGGCGAACCGAGCCAACCGCAGGCCCACCCGGAAGTGGTCCTAGACGGGGATCAGTGCGTCGCGTCGGCGGCGGGTTCGGTGAGTTCGATCAGAACGCCGCCGGCATCCTTGGGATGGATGAAGTTGATCCGCGCGTTGGCGGTGCCGCGCCGCGGGACGTCGTAGAGCAACCGGACACCCTGTTCGCGCAGCCGCTCAGAGAGGGTGTCGAGGTCGCTGGTGCGGTAGCACAGCTGCTGCAGACCGGGGCCGCGCTTGTCGAGGAACTTGGCGATGGTCGAGGACTCGTCGATCGGCGCCATCAGCTGGATCTGGGCGCTGCCGACCGGCGCGCCGCGGACACTCAGCATGGCCTCGACGATGCCCTGCTCCTCGTTGACCTCTTCGTGCAGGACGATCATCCCGAGATGGTCGTGGTACCACTTCTTGGCCACTTCCAGATCCGGGACGGCGATGCCGACGTGATCGACGGCCGTGACGAGCGCAGAGGCCAGAACCGGGCGGGCGTCTGCCTGATCGGTGGTCATAACGTAACGGTAACCTGAGTGTCAGAGTTTGCACATCAGTCGGCGGCTGTAACGGTCGTCTCAATTTCGGCCGGAGGAACACATGACCACGTCGGTGATCGTTGCTGGGGCGCGTACGCCCATCGGGAAGTTCAACGGCTCGCTGAAGGGGTTCTCCGGGACCGATCTGGGCGCTGTCGCGATCAAGGGCGCCCTGGAGAAGGCGCAGGTCCCCGCGGCACTGGTCGAGTACGTGATCATGGGCCAGGTGCTGACGGCCGGTGCCGGGCAGATGCCGGCACGGCAATCGGCCGTGGCCGCGGGCATCGGCTGGGACGTTCCGGCGCTGTCGATAAACAAGATGTGTCTGTCGGGAATCGACGCGATCGCTCTGGCCGACCAGCTGATCCGGGCCGGTGAGTTCGAGGTCGTGGTTGCGGGTGGACAGGAGTCGATGACCCAGGCGCCGCACCTGCTGACCAAGAGTCGCGGCGGCCTGCCCTACGGCGATGTCCCGCTGATCGACCACCTGGCCTACGACGGCCTGCACGACGTCTTCACCGATCAGCCGATGGGTGCGCTCACCGAGCAGCGGAACGACACCGACAAGTTCACCCGTCTCGAGCAGGACGAATTCGCCGCTGCCAGCCACCAGAAGGCCGCTGCGGCCTGGAAGGACGGGGTGTTCGCCGACGAGGTCGTGCCGGTGTCCATCCCGCAGCGAAAGGGCGACGCGATCGAGTTCGCCGAGGACGAGGGCATCCGGGCCAACACCACGGCCGAATCGCTCGGGGGTCTCAAGCCGGCGTTCCGCAAGGACGGCACCATCACCGCGGGTTCGGCGTCGCAGATCTCCGACGGCGCCTGCGCGGTGGTCGTGATGGGCAAGGCCAAGGCCGAGGAACTCGGACTGGATTGGCTCTGCGAGATCGGCGCGCACGGCAACGTCGCCGGACCGGATTCGACCCTGCAGTCCCAGCCCGCCAACGCGATCAAGAAAGCCATTGCCCGCGAAGGCATTTCACTGGACCAGCTCGACGTGATCGAGATCAACGAGGCGTTCGCCGCGGTGTCGCTGGCATCGACCAAGGAACTCGGTGTCGACCCGGCAAAGGTCAATGTCAACGGTGGCGCCATCGCCGTCGGCCATCCGATCGGCATGTCCGGCGCCCGGATCGCCCTGCACGCGGCGCTGGAGCTGAAGCGGAACGGCGGCCACTACGCCGTGGCGGCGCTGTGCGGTGCGGGCGGCCAGGGTGACGCGCTGATCCTGCGTCGCCCTTAAGCGTCGCAGGATCACTACACGCCGTAGTAGCTGGGTCGGTGCTGAGGCACAATCGTGGCCATGACAGACACCGGCACGACGACCGCCGCCAGCAGGTTCGCCCTTCGTTCGACGGCCGGACGGCTGCGGTTGGTGGCCCTCGCCGAGGCGCTGAGCTGGGTCGGTCTGGTTGTGGGCATGTACTTCAAGTACCTGGGGGCTCTCCGCACCGAGATCGGCGTCAAGATCTTCGGGCCCATCCACGGCGGCGTCTTCATCGCCTTCGTGGTGGCCGCCGGGCTGGCCGCGGTCGCGTTTCGGTGGACGGTCCGGACATGTTTGCTGGCGTTGCTGGCGAGCATCGTGCCGCTGGCCTCTGTGATGTTCATCATATGGGCCGACCGGACCGGCAAACTGGGCCCTCGGGCGGACCTGACGAGCACTTTGCGGCCGGTTGGACTGACCGCGACGACGCCGTGACAGACTTGACCCTGTGACACGTTCCGGCCCTGCGGGGCGTCCCAGGATCGCCGCGTCCATGACCGGCGCCGTCGACCTGTCCGGTCTCAAACAGCGCGCCCAGCAGCCCGCCGGGGCATCCGGCGGCGCGGAACCCCCGGGTGCGCTCGAGGTCACCGAGGCCAATCTCGAGACCGAGGTCCTGGCCCGGTCCAATCAGCTGCCGGTGGTGGTGGTGCTGTGGTCGCCGCGCAGCGACGCGAGCGTGCAACTCGGTGCGGATCTGGCCGCGCTCGTGGCCCAGGACAACGGCGCGTGGGCGCTGGCAACCGTCAACGTGGACACCACGCCGCGGGTCGCGCAGCTGTTCGGTGTTCAGGCGGTACCGACCGTGGTGGCCATCGCCAGCGGACAGCCGCTCGGTAGCTTCCAGGGGCCCCAACCGCCCGACCAGCTGCGGGCCTGGATCGACTCATTGCTCAACGCCACCGCCGGCAAGCTCGGCGGTGCGGCCGAGGCCGACGACGTCGAGCACGTGGATCCGGCCCTGGCTGCCGCCCGCGACGCCCTGGACTCCGGCGACTTCGACACGGCCAGGACCGCCTACAAGGCGATCCTGGCCGGCGACCCCAACCACGCCGAGGCCAAGGGGGCGGTCCGGCAGATCGCGTTCCTGGCGCGCGCCACCACCCGGGATACCGGTGCGGTCGCCGCCGCGGACGCTGCGCCCGGTGACATCGAGGCGGCGTTCGCCGCAGCTGACGTCCAACTGCTCCACCAGGATGTCGCCGGCGCGTTCGATCGGCTGATCGCGTTGGTGAAATCGACCGCGGGCGACGACCGCACGACCGTGCGCACTCGGCTGATCGAGCTTTTCGAACTCTTCGACCCCGCCGACCCGGACGTCATCGCCGGCCGGCGCAACCTGGCCAACGCGCTGTACTGAACGGGGACACCCTAGAGCGGCGCCAACGGCGGCACCCACCCTGCCTCGACACCGCAGCTGGTCTTGTTGCTCTTGTTCATCCGGCACACCTGACCGCTGGCGCACCAGATTGTCGTCCCGTTCGAGGTGGTGTACATCTGGCCGTCCCTGAGCACCGTGCCGTTGGCCAGCCTGCAGCCGGCTCCCTTCGGCGGTCCCGGGTCCTTCGGTTCGGCACCCGCGACACCAGAGGCGATCCCCGTCGCCGCCAAGTGCGATGCCATGATGACAATCGCTTTGCGTATTGTGTTGTTCATTCGAATGCTCCGGTTCGATGGGCCGAGTCATGTGCATCGGACCCGGCAATTTGCACCCAGGACAACTGAGATCAAGTATGGGCACACGTCCAGCAGGCCTACAGCTGATCCGCGGGAAATTCCCAGATTTCACCGGGTGACATTTTGCCGGCGATCAGAGGTCTAGGCGGGTTCGAACCACAGCGCCGACGTCGGGGGCAGGGTGACGACGGCCGATGCGGGCCGGCCGTGCCAGGGTTCGTCGACCGCGTCGACGCCGCCCATGTTGCCCATCCCGGCACCGTTGTAGACCGTCGCGTCGGTGTTGAGGACCTCGCGCCACCGGCCGGCATGCGGAAGCCCGAGCTGATAGCGGCCGTGCTCGTTGCCGGCGAAGTTGAAGACGCAGGCCAGCACCGAGCCGTCCGATCCCCAGCGCAGGAAGCTCAGCACATTGTTGGCCGAGTCATTGGCATCGATCCAGGAGTAACCCTCGGGTTTGGTGTCCTGGCTCCAAAGCGCCGGATGGGAGCGGTAGAGCCCGTTGATGTCGCGCACCATTCGCTGGATGCCGGTGGAGTAGCTGCTCTCGTCGAGCTGGTACCAGTCGACCCCGCGCTCCTCGGACCACTCGGCGCGCTGGCCGAACTCCTGGCCCATGAACAGCAGTTGCTTACCGGGATGCGCCCACTGATAGGCCAGCAGGCTGCGTAGTCCGGCGGCCTTCACGTGATCGTTGCCGGGCATCCGGCCCCACAGCGTTCCCTTGCCGTGCACCACCTCGTCGTGGCTGATCGGCAGGACGTAGTTCTCGCTGAACGCGTACAGCATCGAGAACGTCATCTCGTGGTGGTGATAGCTGCGGTAGATGGGATCACGGCTGACGAAACTGAGCGTGTCGTTCATCCAGCCCATGTTCCACTTCATCGAAAAACCAAGGCCACCAATGGTTGTCGGCCTGGTGACGCCGGGCCACGAGGTGGATTCCTCGGCGACTGTCACGATGCCCGGGTTGAGCTTGTGCACCGTGGCGTTCATCTCCTGCAGGAACTGCACCGCTTCGAGGTTCTCCCGGCCGCCGTGCACGTTCGGCGTCCAGCCGCCCGCGGGCCGCGAGTAGTCCAGGTAGAGCATCGACGCCACGGCATCCACCCGCAGCCCGTCGACGTGGAACTCCTGAAGCCAGTACAGGGCGTTGGCCACCAGGAAGTTGCGTACCTCGCGGCGGCCGAAGTCGAAAACGTAGGTGCCCCAGTCGAGTTGCTCGCCACGCCGAGGATCGGCGTGCTCGTAGAGCGGGGTGCCGTCGAAGCGGCCCAGGGCCCACGCGTCCTTGGGGAAGTGGGCCGGAACCCAGTCCACCAGGACACCGATCCCGGCCTGGTGCAGCCGGTCCACCAGATACCGGAAATCGTCGGGAGTCCCGAACCGGGACGTCGGTGCATAGTACGAGGTCACCTGGTAGCCCCATGATCCGCCGAATGGATGCTCGGCGACCGGCAGCAGCTCCACGTGGGTGAAGCCCTGCGTCACAACGTAATCGGTGAGCTCCTCGGCAAGCTGCCGGTACGACAGCCCGGGGCGCCACGAACCCAGGTGCACCTCATAGGTGCTCATCGGCTCGAACACCGGGTTGGTGGCGGCCCGCTCGGACATCCACGCCTGGTCGTTCCACGTGTAGTCGCTGAGGAACACCCGCGAGGCGGTCTGCGGCGGCACTTCGGTGGCGAACGCCATCGGGTCGGCGCGGTCGGTGGTGCTGCCGTCGGCGCCGTGGACGCGGAACTTGTAGAGGCCGTCGGCCGGGAAGCCCGGCCAGAACAATTCCCACACGCCGGTGGAACCCATGACCCGCAGCGGGGCATCGGTCCCGTTCCAGTTGTTGAATTCACCGATCAGGCTGACGCCCTTGGCATTCGGTGCCCACACCGCGAAGGACACGCCCTCCACGGCGCCGTCGGCGGTGGTGACCGAACGCGGATGGGCACCGAGCACCTCCCACAGCCGTTCGTGCCGGCCCTCGGCGAACAGGTGCAGGTCGATCTCGCCGAGCGTCGGCAGGAATCGGTAGGCGTCGGCCACCGTCGGGCCGAACGAGCCGCCGTCGGGAGTGGGGTAGCCGATCTCGAGCCGGTAGTCGATCAGGCCGGTGAACGGCAGGGCGACGGCGAACAGCCCGGAGTCGATGTGCTGCAACGGGTATCGCTGCTCACCGACGAGCGCCGTGACCGTCTTGGCGTGCGGCCGGTAGGCGCGGATGACGGTGTGGTCGGCGTACTCGTGCGCGCCCAGTACGGCGTGCGGGTCGTGATGGGTTCCCGAGGTCAGGCGGTGCAGATCGGACGGATCCGGCGCCAGGTACCTGCTGCCGGTGCTGGTCATCGGGGTGCTCCTCTCGTTCACGTCATTCGCGGCGCAGCAACGGGCCGCGGGCCGCTGCGGGGATGTTCGGCATGTTCAGGATGTGGGCGACGGCCCGGCCGGGGTCCAGGCGGATGTAGTTCGACTGGCCCCACTGGTATTCCTCGCCGGTGACCTCGTCGCGTACCCAGAACCGGTCGTACCACTCCATCCCGAGGGCACCCATGTCCAGCCGCAACGTGGCCTGCTCGGCGCCGAACGGGTTGAGCGTCACCACCACTAGTACGCAGTCGCCGGTGGTCGGATCGAACTTGCTGTATGCCAGCACGGCGTCGTTGTCCACCGAATGGAACTTGATGGTCCGCATCTCGCGCAGAGCCGGGTGCAGCCGCCGGATCTCGTTCAGCTGGGTCAGGAATGGCTCCAGCGAATTCCCTTGGGCCAGAGCGGCGTCGAAGTCGCGGGGTCGAAGTTCGTACTTCTCCGAGTCCAGGTACTCCTCGCTGCCGGTGCGCACCGGTTGATGTTCGAAGAGTTCGAAGCCGGAGTACACCCCCCACAGTGGGCTGAAGGTGGCCGCGAGTACCGCGCGGATGGCGAACATCCCCGGTCCGCCGTGCTGCAGGCTCTCGTGCAGTATGTCGGGCGTATTGACGAACAGGTTGGGCCGGGCCTCGTCGGCGTGCGAGGCGATCTCCTGACCGAACTCGGTGAGCTCCCACTTGGCGGTGCGCCACGTGAAATAGCTGTAGGACTGCGTGAATCCGAGCCGCGCCAGGCCGTAGAGCCGGGCCGGCCTGGTGAACGCCTCGGCCAGGAACAGCACGTCGGGGTCGACGTTCTTGACCCGTCCGATCAGCCAGGCCCAGAAGTCCGGCGGCTTGGTGTGTGGGTTGTCGACGCGAAAGATCTTGACGCCGTGGGATATCCAGTAGAGCACCACGCGCAGCACCTCGGCGTACAGGCCGGCGGGATCGTTGTCGAAGTTCAGGGGGTAGATGTCCTGGTACTTCTTCGGTGGGTTCTCCGCATACGCGATGGTGCCGTCGGGAAGTTCGGTGAACCACTGGCGATGGTCGCGGGCCCATGGATGATCGGGTGCGCACTGCAGCGCCAGGTCGAGCGCCACCTCCATGCCGAGGTCGGTGGTGGCGGCGACGAAGTCGTCGAAATCGTCGATGGTGCCCAGGTCCGGGTGAACGGCGTCGTGGCCGCCGTCGTGGCTGCCGATGGCCCAGGGGGAGCCGACGTCGCCGGGGGCGGCGGTGACGGTGTTGTTGCGGCCCTTGCGGTGTACCTCGCCGATGGGATGGATCGGCGGCAGGTACACCACGTCGAAACCCATCTTCGCGATCCGCGGGAGCGCCTTGGTGGCGGTGGTGAACGTGCCGTGCAGGGGGACGCCCTCGGAATTGCGTCCGCCGGTGGACCGCGGGAACAGTTCGTACCAGGACGCGAACCGGGCCCGGGGGCGGTCCACCCAGATACCGAATTGCGCACCGCGGGTGAGCAATTCGCGCAGCGGGTAGTCGACCAGTAGTTCGGTGACCTCGGCGGACAGGGCGGCCCCCGCGCGCTGGGCCGGCTCGCCGGGGGCGCGCAACGCGGCGGCGGCATCCAACAGCGGAGTGCGGCGGGTCTGCGGCAACCCGGCCGCGGCGCGGTCGAGCAGTCGGGCACCCACCAGCAGGTCGTTGGACAGTTCGGACTCGCTCTGGCCGGCCTCGAGCTTGGCGGTCACGGCGTGCCGCCACGAGCTGATGGGATCACCCCAGCCGTCCACCCGGAAGGTCCACAGCCCGACCTCGTCGGGAACGAACTGGCCGTGGAAGACATCGGGGGTGCGGCCGGCGGACATCGGCAGCTGTTGGGGTTTGACCCGCGGGCCGGCCACCACCGCCTGGATCGGCACCGGTTCGGGTTGGACCGGTCCGGTGACCAGCTGGGGGTAGGAGCTGCCGTGGTAGCGCACCACCAGCGTCGATGACACCGCCTCGTGGCCCTCCCGCCACACCGTGGCGCACACCGGTACCACCTCGCCGACCACGGCCTTGGCGGGGAACCTTCCACCGGACACGACGGGTGAAACATCATCGATCTCGATGCGACCGGGCACCGGAGGTCTCCTCACACTGGGTTACGTCTTGCCACGTCTTGTCGCGAACTCGTCGGGGCTGGTGTTGGTGTTAACCAATTCCTGTCACCTTCACACCGTAGTGGGCGGGATCGGCACGCGCGGCGAAAGACTTCTCCGGCCCACCCCACCGGGCGGCCCGGAATCAGTAAGCTCTGCACGCGTGAAGGCGCTCCGCAGGTTCACCGTCCGCGCCCATCTGCCGCAGCGACTGGCGGCCCTGGACCGATTGGCGATCAACCTGCGATCGTCGTGGGACTCCGCGACCCAGATGCTGTTCGCCAGCATCGATGAGGGGCTGTGGGCCAGCCACGGCGGGGACCCGGTGGCGTTACTCGGCGCGGTCAGCCCGGAACGACTCGAACAGCTCGCCGACGACCCCGAATTCCTCCGGCAGCTCGACGAGCGGGCAGCCGATCTCGACGACTACCTGAGCCGGCCGCAGTGGTACCAGGAGCAGGCCCACCAAGAGCATGCGGATCCGCCCGTCGGGATCGCGTACTTCTCGATGGAGTTCGGTGTTTCCGAGGCGCTGCCGAACTATTCGGGCGGCCTCGGGATCCTCGCGGGCGACCACCTGAAATCGGCATCCGATCTCGGGGTGCCGCTGATCGCGGTCGGACTGCTCTACCGCTCGGGCTACTTCCGGCAGTCCCTGACTGCCGATGGCTGGCAGCAGGAAACGTATCCGGCCCACGATCCGCAGGGCCTGCCGCTGCGCCTGCTGACGACGGCCACCGGCGACCCGGTCCTGGTCGATCTGACGATGCCCGAGGGTGGGCAACTGCGGGCGCGGATCTGGGTGGCCCAGGTCGGCCGGGTGCCGCTACTGCTGCTGGATTCGGATGTGCCCGAGAACGAGCACGACATGCGCGGCGTCACCGATCGGCTCTACGGCGGAGACCAGGAACACCGCATCAAGCAGGAGATCCTCGCCGGGATCGGCGGTGTTCGGGCCGTCCGCGCCTACTGCCAGATCGAGGGCCTGCCGGCGCCCGAGGTGTTCCACATGAACGAGGGCCACGCCGGCTTCCTCGGCCTGGAGCGGATCCGGGAGTACATCGCCGGGTCGGGCCTCGATTTCGACACGGCGCTGACAGCGGTACGGGCCGGCACGGTCTTCACCACCCACACGCCGGTGCCGGCCGGTATCGACCGGTTCCCGACGGATCTGGTGGCGCGCTACTTCGCCGACAACCGGCCCAACCCGCTGCTGCCCGGGGTGCCGCTGGACCGGGTGCTGGCCTTCGGCGCCGAGGACGATCCGTCGAAGTTCAACATGGCGCACATGGGGCTGCGGCTGGCGCAACGTGCGAACGGTGTCTCACTGCTGCACGGCCGGGTCAGCCGCTCGATGTTTGCCGACCTGTGGCCGGGCTTCGACGCCGACGAGGTCCCCATCGGCTCGATCACCAACGGGGTGCACGCGCCCACCTGGGCGGCACCGCAGTGGGTCGAGCTGGCCCGCGAGCTGGTCGGCGACCCGCTGATGCAGCTGTCCGAACCGGCTATCTGGCAACGCCTCCAACAGGTTCCCCCGGACCGGATCTGGTCCATCCGCAGCCAATTGCGTGCCCTGCTGGTCGACGACGTCCGGCGCCGGCTGCGGCTGTCGTGGCTGGAGCGTGGCGCGACCGAGGCCGAACTGGGCTGGATCGCGACCGCCTTCGATCCTGAGGTGCTGACCATCGGGTTCGCCCGGCGCGTCCCGACCTACAAGCGGCTCACGCTCATGCTGCGGGATCCGGAGCGGCTCGAGGCCCTGCTGCTGGACGAGCACCGCCCGTTGCAGCTGATCGTCGCTGGCAAGTCGCATCCGGCCGACGACGGCGGCAAGACGCTGATCCAACAGGTGGTGAAGTTCGCCGACCGGCCGGAGGTCCGGCACCGGATCGCCTTCCTGCCCGACTACGACATGTCGATGGCGCGGCTGCTCTACTGGGGCTGCGATGTCTGGCTGAACAATCCGTTGCGGCCGTTGGAGGCCTGCGGCACGTCGGGGATGAAGAGCGCGCTCAACGGCGGGCTGAACCTCTCGATCCGCGACGGCTGGTGGGACGAGTGGTACGACGGCGAGAACGGCTGGGAGATCCCGACGGCCAACGGGGTCGCCGACGAGGGCCGCCGCGACGATCTCGAGGCGGCGGCGCTCTACGGCCTGCTCGCCGATGCCGTGACGCCCAAGTTCTACGACCGCGACGCTGCCGGGGTCCCGGCCCGATGGGTCGAGATGGTCCGCCACACCCTGGAGGTGCTGGGCCCGAAGGTGCTCGCCTCCCGGATGGTCCGGGACTACACCGAGCGGTACTACATCCCGGCGGCGCGGTCGGTGCGCCGGACCGTCGGGGAGGGGAGCGACTTCGGGGCCGCCCGGGAATTGGCCGCCTACCGGCTGAAGGCGCTGGCCGCCTGGCCGAGCGTCGAGATCACCGATGTCGACAGCACCGGGCTGCCCGACACGCCGCTGCTGGGCTCGCAGCTGACCCTGACCGCCTCCGTCGCGCTGGCCGGTCTGCGGCCCGACGAGGTGGCCGTGCAGGCCCTGCTCGGACGTGTCGACGGCGGTGACGACCTGATCGATCCGCAGATCGTTCCGATGGCGCACGTGGGCAGCTCGGACGGAGCGCTGGAGGTGTTCTCGGCGACGAGTCCGCTGCCGATCGCGGGGTCGGTCGGATACACGGTTCGGGTGCTGCCACATAACGATCTGCTCGCGGGAGATAACGAGTTGGGGTTGGTCCGGCTGGCATAGCCGAAACCGGTAGTACGGTCCGGGCGTGAAAGCGGCGCGCGATTGGCTGGCGTCCGGCGGTCTGCTGGTCGTCTGTGTGCTGGCGGCTGCCCCGGTTCCGGCGGCTGGTGCAGACCCGGAACCGGCCAATGTCGAGGCTCCGGTGGTGCCCGCAGCGGCCGTGGCCCCGGCCGCCGCGGCGCCCATCGACCACGCCGCCGATGTCGTCGCACCGGGGGATCAGGCCACCATCGTGTCCGCGCCCGCGGCGACCACGACGGCACCGGACGGCTGGGTGCTGACCGTCGGCGCCAAGGACGAGACGTTGCGCAACATCGCGCCATTGACGACGGCCATCTCGTCCCGCGACTACGAGGTCGCTGCCGTGTTCACGGGTTCGCTGCGCGGCCCGGACGGCGCCGCGCCGCCGCACGGTGTGCTGGAGGTCGGCTACCAGATCGGCTGCGGCATCGACATGAGCACGTCGCAGGGCGTGACGCTGACCGACAGTGCCGGGCTGACGCCGTCGATCGGCCTGGGCGGCATCGACGTGGTGTCGCCGCTGCCCGAGATCCTCAATCCCATCGTGCTGGCGCCGTTCACCAGCGGTGTCGCGATCGGCCTCAAGCCGGGCATCATCAACATCGTGCCGGTCAGCAAGAAGGAGTTCACCGGCGCCGACCCGTGGGTGTCGGTCAGTGGGTTCCACGTGAAGATCGACGGCTGCGTGGGGGAGTCGTTCATCCGGTCCTATGCGGTCCTCACGCATTCGACCGATCAATCGGACTCCATCCAGGCCTACTACGGCACGACCAAGAAAGTCTGATCCCACTCGACGCGAGGGTGCGGAAAGGCCCGCTGTGACGCGGCGTGTCGCGGACCGACACGCACGGTCGCGGGAGAACACGGGCTCAGGGGAAGCGGCGCAGGCAACGGTCCTCGTCGCCGAGCACACCCACCCGGAATGCGTCGATGCGCGAGAACCCGGCGGGCACCGTGGCGCCGTTGACATCCGCGGCGACCAGGCCGTTGATGAGCAGTCCCGCGACCGCCTCGTCGAGATCGCCGGCCGTCAGCGCGACGGTGTTGCCATCCGGGGTGTTGACCCCGTCGGCCAGCTTGGTGGTGGCCACCCCGGTCAGGCAGGCGGTGCGCAGACCGGCCTCGGCGCTGTCGAGGACCAGGCCGCCGTGCTGGTGCTGGATCGACATCATGTAACGCGACATCAGCACCGAGTAGGCGCTGTTGTCGCCGGACAGCGCCGTCAGCATGTCGTCGGGGTCACCCTGCGGGGTGCCCAGCTTCTCCAGCGCGGGCAGATCCACCGTGATGGTGTTGGTGGCGGGGCAGAACGATGCCGGCGGACTGGGCTGCGCGTCGGCGCAGTCGGCCGCGGTGAAGCTCAACTTCGGCGGCCGGGCCGGCTTGAACAGGATGGTCATTGCATCGACGATGGCCTTCACCGACTCCTCGGAGACCGGCCACTCGCCGGACTCGTCGCGCTGCAGGGCAACCGGCAGGTCGCCGCGGCGCGCGGCGATCTCCTTCGCATCGATTCCGGCACATGCCGACGGGCCGTCGATGAAGCCGAACTGGAAGGCCGAGATCCGCTCGAACGCCGAACCGTGTTCGTCCCCGGTGTCCCCACTGACCACGTCGTCCTCGGACAGCAGCGGGTCGCGGAACGAGATCATGGTGGCCAGCAGGTTGTTCAGGCCGTCTCCGGTGGACAGCGTGAACCGCGGTGAATCGCCCTCGGCCACCCAGCGCAGGTAGCTGCCGGCCAGGCAGTCCGCCTGCTGCTCGACCACCAGGATCGGCGTGCCCTTGCGGTTCAGCTTGGCCTGCTTCTGCACCGCGTGCCCGTACTCGTGGGCGAGCACCATCGTGATTGCCATGTCCCCGTTGGCTTTTCGCAATGCCGGCAGCAGCACGCCGCGGTCCCAGCCGATGATGTTCTCCGACGGGCAGAAGGCGGCGTTCACCAGGCCGTAGGTGTCGTCGTCGCAGAAGGTGCCGTCGTAGTCGTTCGAATCCCACGAGTACAACGCCTTGACCGGATGGAAAGCGCCCGGGAACGACGTACCGAAGGCCTCGCCCCAGAACTGTTCGATGTCGCTGACGGACGCGGCCGCGATCTGGTCGACCTTGCCGTCGTCGGAATCGGTGACCTGACGGGACTTATCCGTCGCGCCCGGTCGCAGCCCCGTCGGTCCGTCGACCGCGCGCATGCCCGCCACCTTGAAGGGATCCGCGAACACCGATACGGGCTGGCCCGCAACGACGGTCGAACATGCCGCGACCGCGGCGGTCAGGGCAGCCACGTACGCGGCCAGTGCGAGACGGCGGGGCATGGCTCGACAATAATGGCGAGACGTCCGCGCAGGCGTCAATCCGTGGCGGGCGTTGCGGCCCGCAGTCGGGCCAGCGCATCGCGCACCCGCACCGGGTCCGTGGTGGCCCAGTACGGCGGCAGCGACGCGCGCAGATAGCCGCCGTAGCGGGCGGTGGCCATCCGAGAGTCCAGCACCGCGACCACACCGCGGTCGTCGGTGTGCCGCAACAGCCGCCCGGTGCCCTGGGCCAGCAGCAGGGCCGCATGCGCGGCCGCGATGGTCATGAATCCGTTGCCGCCGCGGGCGGCCACCGCGCGCTGCCGGGCGGTGAGCAGCGGATCGTCGGGACGGGGGAACGGGATCCGGTCGATCAGCACCAGCGACAGCGACGGGCCCGGCACATCGACGCCCTGCCACAGTGACAGCGTGCCGAACAGGGACGTGGCCGGATCGGCAGCGAACGCCTCGATCAGCAGGGCGGTGGCGTCGTCGCCCTGACACAGCACCGGAGTGTCCAGCCGTTCGCGCATCGCCTCGGCGGCCGCCCGGGCCGCCCGGTTCGACGAGAACAGGCCGAGCGTGCGGCCCCCGGCCGCGGTGATCAGTTCCGCGATCTCGGTCAGCTGCTCCGGGGTGCCGGTGCCGTCCCGTCCGGGCGGCGGCAGATGCGCTGCGACGTAGAGGATTCCGGAGGTCGCGTGGGCGAACGGGGAACCGACATCCAGGGCGTTCCAGGAGGCTTCCGACTCCAGGCCGGTCAGTCCCCAGTTGCCGGCCATCGCGTCGAAGGATCCGCCGATGGTCAGCGTCGCGGAGGTGAGCACGGTCGTCGACCGGCCGAACAGGCGCGCGCGCAGCAACCCCGCCACCGACAGTGGCGCGACGCGCAACGCGGAGCGGCGCGACCCCCGGATCTCGTCGTGGTCGATCCACACCACGTCGGTGCGCTCGGCGATCGGCGGCCCGAACGAGGTCAGGATGCGGGTGGCCGTGTCGGCCACCTCGGCCAGCGCGCTGATCGCCTCGTTGCGGGCGGCGGCGGCCTGGGGGTCGCCCGGCGTGGGGTTGATCGCCGACCGCGCGGACTGGGCGGCATCTCGCAGCGCGGTCAGGTAGGTGGCGAACTCGTCGTCGAGCACATCGATGCGCCCGGCGCCGGCGTCGTGCAGGGCCGACGTGAACGTCGCACTGGCCGCCTCGAACCGCTCGGACAGTTCGGGGCCGATGAGCTTGGTGGCCCGGCGCAGCGCGACACCCAGTGCGGTGGCGGTGAGTTCGGCGGTGGCCACGCCGGTGACCCGGTCGACCAGTTCGTGGGCCTCGTCGACGATCAGGCAGTCGTGTTCGGGCAGCACGGCGGCGTCGGCGATGGCGTCGATGGCCAGCAGCGCGTGATTGGTCACCACTACGTCGACCAGCGCGGCCTTGCCGCGGGCCTTCTCCGAGAAGCATTCGGTGGAGTACGGGCAGCGTGCCACGCCGATACACTCCCGCGCCGACACGCTGACCTGCGACCAGGCGCGGTCGGATACCCCGGGCCGTAGCTCGTCACGGTCACCGGTCCGGGTCTCGTCGGCCCATGCGGTCAGGCGCTGCACGTCGCGGCCCAGCACGCCCACCGCCACCGGCTCGAACAGCTCGTCCTGGCCCAGCGGCTCGTCGGCGGTTCCGTTGTGAATCTTGTTCAGGCACAGGTAATTTCCCCGACCCTTCAGCAGCGCGAAGGTCGGCTTCCGCGGCAGGGTGCCGGCCAGCGCCTCGGTCAGCCGGGGCAGGTCACGGTCGACCAACTGACGTTGCAGCGCGATGGTGGCGGTCGACACCACCACCGGGCCCGGGTCGTCGTCAACGCCCGGGCCGGGTTCCTGGCCGGCGGCGCGCGCCAGCGCCGGCACCAGGTAGGCCAGCGACTTTCCGGTCCCGGTGCCGGCCTGGACCGCCAGGTGCTCACCGGTGTCGAAGGCACGCGCCACCGCCTCGGCCATCTCGATCTGACCGCCGCGTTCGGCGCCCCCGAGTGCGGCCACGGCGCGTCCGAGCAACTCGGTGACGGAGACGGCTATGACGTCACGACCCGGGTCGGGATGGCGGGTTCACCGTGCGACAACTTCAGTCCCTCCCACGGCAGGCTGGTCAGTCCGGCTGCGACGCGTTCCCGTGCCTCGGGCAGGCCGGTCGCGCGCACGGTTTCGCCGTCCCGCACCAGGGCCACGGTCAGGGGACGGCCGGGCGGGCAGGGGCCGTCCACCGGGTGGACGACCTCCTCGACGATGGTGCCCGACGGCTTGGCGATCCGCGCGGCCGCCTTCCTTCCGCCGTGGGACTCCTTGTGGCTGCTGCGTTTCTGCACGGGAATGCCATCGACTTCGACGAGTTTGTAGACCATGCTCGCCGTCGGTGCACCCGAACCGGTGACCAGCGAGGTGCCGACCCCGTAGGAGTCGACGGGGTCCGCCCGCAGCGCGGCGATCGAATACTCATCGAGGTCGCCGGAGACCACGATCTTCGTGCCGGCGGCGCCCAGCCCGTCGAGCTGGGCGCGGGCCTGACGGGCCAGCACACCCAGGTCGCCGGAGTCGATCCGCACGGCGCCCAGCCGCGGTCCCGCGACGGCCACCGCGTTCGCGATGCCGGCGGTCACGTCATAGGTGTCGACCAGCAGCGTGGTGCCCAGTCCCAGCGCGTCGACCTGGGCCCGGAACGCCGCCTGCTCGTCGGGGCCGGCGGCGGTGGTGTGCACCATCGTGAACGCGTGCGCGCTGGTGCCCAGCGCGGGCACCCCGTAGCGGCGGTGGGCCTGCAGGTTCGACGTCCCGTCGAAGCCGGCGAGGTAGGCGGCGCGGGCCGCGGCGACGGCCGCGCGCTCGTGGGTGCGCCGCGATCCCATCTCGATCAGCGTCCGGCCGCCGGCCGCGCTGACCATCCGGGCGGCCGCCGACGCGATCGCGGTGTCGTGATTGAAGATCGACAGCGCGAGCGTCTCGAGCAGCACGCACTCGGCGAAGGTGCCGCTGATCGACAGGACCGGTGAGTTGGCGAAGTAGAGCTCACCTTCGGGATAGCCGTCGACGTCACCGGCGAAGCGGAAGTCGCGCAGGAACTCGAGCGTCGCCGGGTCGAGGAATTCCGCCAGTGAGGCCAGGGCCCCGTCGTCGAACCGGAAGTCGGCCAGGCTGTCCACGAATCGTCCGGTTCCGGCCACCACGCCGTAGCGGCGACCGTCGGGCAGCCGCCGGGCGAAGAGTTCGAAGGTGGTGCGCCGATGCGCGGAGCCGTCCCGCAGCGCGGCCTGCAGCATCGTCAGTTCGTACTTGTCGGTCAGCAGGGCCACGCTCACAGCCACACGGTAGTCGGCGCGGCAGGTCGGGGGCACGTCATCGATCGGCCCGGCGCGCCCGGGAGAGCGGTGGGTAATGCCCAGAACCGGGCGGTCGGCGCGATTCTTGAGCCAACGGCGTCGCGGTATCCTGATCGCCATGGTTGCGGAAGCGCCGACGAAACCGGGGACGGCCCATCGGGCCGCCAGTGACACCACCGAGGCCACCCAGCGTCCCTGGGTCACCATCGTGTGGGACGACCCGGTGAACCTGATGAACTACGTGACCTACATCTTCCAGAAGCTCTTCGGCTACTCCGAACCGCACGCCACCGAGCTCATGCTGCAGGTCCACAACGAGGGCAAGGCGGTGGTCTCCGCGGGCACGCGCGAATCCATGGAGGTCGACGTGTCCAAGCTGCACGCCGCCGGCCTGTGGGCCACCATGCAGCAGGACCGCTGAACGGTACGGGCGTCGAGGGTGCGTAAGTGGAAGCGGGTCCAGACCTCCCGCGGCCCCCGGTTCCGGTCCTCCGTCGAACCGCATGAGTCCGCGCTGCTGCTCAACATGGCCAACTCGGTGATCGAGATGCTCGATGACCGCGAATCATCTTCTCCCAGAGACGAACTCGAAGAACTGACCGGTCTGCGCACCGGGAACTCGACGCCGCCCACCGATGCCACCATGAGCCGGCTGCTGCCGGATTTCCTGCGGACGCAGAGTCCGCACCCGGCAGGATCGGGGACCACCGAGAGTGTCAACGGCGCCCTCCGAAGTCTGCACGAGCCGGGGATCATCGAGGCCAAACGTCAAGCGGCGCAGCGGATTCTGAATACCTGCCCGGCCGGCGGCGGCCGGATCGAACTGACGGAGGCGGACGCCGGCGCCTGGCTCACCGCGGTCAACGACATCCGGCTGGCGCTGGGCACCATGCTCGACGTGGGGCCCGACGGCCCGCACCGGCTGCCAGCCGGTCATCCGATGGCCGGGCACCTCGACGTCTACCAGTGGCTCACGGTGCTGCAGGAGTATCTCGTCCTGGCACTGATGGACAAACCGTTGCAATGACGGGCTCGATCACCGACGTCGCGGGCATCCTCGTGGGCCACCACCATCGCATCGACGACGATGCCGCGCTCGGCTCGGGGTGGGCCACCGGCACCACCGTGGTGCTCGCCCCGCCGGGGACCGTCGGGGCGGCCGACGTTCGGGGCGGGGCACCCGGGACCCGGGAGACCGATCTGCTCGATCCGGCCAACAGCGTCCGGCACGTCGACGCGGTGGTCCTCACCGGAGGCAGTGCGTTCGGGTTGGCGGCCGCCGACGGCGCGATGGGTTGGCTCGAGGAGCACGACCGCGGGGTGGCGATGGACGGCGGGCGCGTGCCGATCGTGCCGGCGGCGGTGATCTTCGATCTGCCCGTCGGGGCCTGGGGGTGCCGGCCCACCGCCGAGTTCGGGCTCGCCGCGTTGCGATCGGCGTCGGTGACCGTCCCGATGGGCAGTGTCGGCGCCGGTGCGGGTGCGCGGGCCGGGGCGCTCAAGGGTGGCGTCGGCACGGCGTCGGTACGACTCGACGACGCCGCCGCCGCGGGCGTGACCGTTGGTGCGCTCGTCGTGGTCAACGCGGCCGGCAACGTCGTCGACCCCGGGACCGGACTGCCCTGGGCGGCCCGGTTGAGCACCGAGTTCGGCCTCACGGCGCCGCCGGCCGAGCAGATCGCGGCGCTGGCCGAACTCGAGCGGGCCCGCACGGCCGCCAAGGGCCCGGGGTCGGGTGCGCTCAACACCACCATCGCGGTGGTGGCCACCGATGCGGTCCTCGGACCGGCCGCGTGCCGGCGCGTCGCGGTGGCCGCGCACGACGGCCTGGCCCGTGCGATCCAGCCGTGCCACACCCCGGTCGACGGGGACACGGTGTTCGCGTTGGCCACCGGGGCGGTTGCGGTGTCCCCGGACGCCGACACCCCGGCACAGATGGTGCCGGAGACCAAGGCGATCAGCGAGATCGGCGCGGCGGCAGCCGATGTGCTGGCGCGCGCGGTGCTCGCCGGGGTGCTGGCCGCGGGGCCGGTCGCCGGGATCGCGACGTACCGAACCACCCTGCCCGGCACGTTCGCATAACCTGATCGCATGAACTCCGCGCCCGGTCTGCCTGCGCCGCAACGCGAGAAGCGGCCCGCGTGGAAGACCGGCGCGACGACCATCGTCACGTTCGTCGGGTTGCTCTACGTGGTGGAACTCCTCGATGTCCTCTCGAACCATCGCCTCGAGACGCACGGCATCCGCCCGCTCGACGCCGATGGCCTGTGGGGGATCCTGTTCGCCCCGGTGCTGCACGCCAACTGGGGTCACCTGATCGCCAACACCGTGCCGGCGCTGGTGCTCGGATTCCTGGTGACGCTGGCCGGCATGTCCCGGTTCGTCTGGGCCACCGCGATCATCTGGATCCTCGGCGGGTTCGGCACCTGGCTGATCGGCAATATCGGGCAGTGCAACCTGGGGACCTCGAATCACATCGGTGCCTCGGGGCTGATCTTCGGCTGGTTCACCTTCCTGCTGGTGTTCGGCTGGCTGACCCGGCACATCTGGCAGATCGTGGCCAGCCTCGCGGTGTTCGTCATCTACGGGGGCATCCTGTGGGGCCTGGTGCCCGTGCTGCACCAGTGCGGCGGGGTGTCCTGGCAGGGCCACCTCAGTGGCGCGGTGGCCGGAGTCGTTGCCGCGTACTGGTTGTCGTCCCCCGAACGGGAGGCCCGGCAGAAGCGCAGGCGGTCCGGGCCGCCGCCGCTCACGCCGACATGACGGCGCCGAACTCCGATGCCCCGGTCGGCGTTTTCGACTCCGGGGTGGGCGGCCTGACCGTCGCCCGCGCGATCATCGACCAGCTGCCTGCCGAGAACATGATCTACGTCGGCGACACCGCCAACGGGCCCTACGGTCCGTTGCCGCTGGCCGAGATCCGCACGCATGCCCTGGCCATCATGGACGACCTGGTGGCCCGTGGCGTCAAGGCTCTGGTGATCGCCTGCAACACCGCCTCGTCGGCGTGCCTGCGCGACGCCCGCGAACGCTACGACGTGCCCGTCGTCGAGGTGATCCTGCCGGCCGTCCGGCGTGCCGTGGCCACCACCCGCACCGGCCGCATCGGCGTAATCGGAACCCAGGCGACCATCACCTCCCGGGCCTATCAGGACGCCTTCGCGGCGGCGGTCGGCACCGAGATCACCGCGGTGGCCTGCCCGCGTTTCGTCGACTTCGTCGAACGCGGCGTCACCAGCGGCCGGCAGGTGCTCGGCCTGGCCGAGGGCTACCTCGAGCCGCTGCAGCGCACCGGTGTCGACACGCTGGTGCTCGGATGCACGCACTATCCGCTGCTGTCGGGCCTGATCCAGTTGGCCATGGGCAACGAGGTGACCCTGGTGTCCTCGGCCGAGGAGACGGCCAAGGATCTGCTGCGCGTGCTCACCGAACGCGATCTGCTGCGCGGCGGTCCCGACGGACCGATCAGCGATCCGGCGCCGCAACGGCGGTTCGAGGCCACCGGCGATCCGGAGGGGTTCATCGCCCTGGCGGCCCGCTTTCTCGGTCCCGCGATCACCGGGGTATCGCCCGTGCAGCGGCGTATCGGCGCTCCGGGATGAATCGTTTGCGGCAAACGTCTGGAGTTTTTTTCAATGTGATAACGGGCATGGCACAGTAGTGACTGTGCGAATCACGGTTCTCGGCTGTTCGGGCAGCGTCGTCGGCCCCGACTCGCCCGCGTCCGGGTACCTGCTGAACGCACCCGACAGCGCGCCCCTCGTGATCGATTTCGGCGGTGGGGTACTCGGTGCCCTGCAGCGCCACGCCGATCCCGGTGAGGTCGACATCCTGCTGTCGCATCTGCATGCCGACCACTGTCTGGATCTACCCGGCCTGTTCGTCTGGCGGCGCTACCACCCGGTCCCGCCGATCGGCAGGAAGCGGATGTACGGCCCGAGCGACACCTGGGCGCGGCTGGGGGCGGCGTCGTCACCCGAGGGTGGCGAGTTCGACGACTTCACCGACATCTTCGACGTCATCCCGTGGCGGGACGGTGAGAGCGTGCGGATGGGCGCGCTGGATGTGTTGCCCGTCGCGGTCAGTCACCCGACCGAGTCCTACGGGCTGCGATTCACCGATCCCTCCGGTGCGGTGTTCGTGTTCAGCGGTGACACCGGCGTGTGCGATGCGGCGGTGGAGCTGGCCCGCGACGCCGATGTGTTCCTCTGCGAGGCGTCGTGGACCCACGACCCCGAGAACCGGCCGCCCGCCGTGCACCTGTCGGGAACCGAGGCGGGACAGATCGCCGCCCGGGCCAACGTCTCCGAACTGCTGCTCACTCACATCCCGCCGTGGACCTCCCGCGAGGATGTCATCAGCGAGGCCAAGGCCGCGTTCGACGGACCGGTGCGCGCCGTGGTCTGCGGTGAGACCTTCGAGGTGTCCCGCACCCGTTAGGGTGACGATCGTGCCTGAACGCGAAGACGGCCGCACCGACGACGAACTGCGGCCCGTGACGATCACCCGGGGTTTCACCTCCCATCCCGCCGGCTCGGTGCTCATCGAGTTCGGCCAGACCCGAGTCATGTGCACCGCCTCGGTCACCGAGGGGGTGCCGCGCTGGCGCAAGGGCTCGGGATTGGGCTGGTTGACGGCCGAGTACGCGATGTTGCCCGGGGCCACGCACACCCGCTCGGACCGGGAGTCGGTCAAGGGCCGTCTCGGCGGACGCACCCAGGAGATCAGCCGGCTGATCGGCCGGTCCCTGCGGGCCTGCATCGATCTGCGGGCACTCGGCGAGAACACCATCGCCATCGACTGCGACGTGCTGCAGGCCGACGGCGGCACCCGCACCGCCGCGATCACCGGCGCGTACGTCGCGCTCTCCGATGCGGTCACCTATCTGGGCGCCGCCGGGAAGCTGACCGACCCGCGGCCGTTGTCGTGCGCGATCGCCGCGGTCAGCGTTGGTGTGGTCGACGGCCGGGTTCGCGTCGATTTGCCCTACGAAGAAGATTCGCGCGCCGAGGTCGACATGAACGTCGTGGCCACCGACACCGGAACGCTGGTCGAGGTACAAGGCACCGGCGAGGGCGCCACCTTCCCGCGCTCGACGTTGGACAAGCTGCTCGACGCCGCGCTCGGCGCCTGCGACACCTTGTTCGCACTCCAGCGCGAGGCGCTCGACGCGGCCTATCCGGGTGTGCTGCCCGACGGTCCGGCGCAGAAGAAATCCTTCGGCAGCTGACCCGTCGGCGACGATGCGGAGCGTTGGCGACGAGGAGGAGCGGCGGCATATGACCCGGGTGCTCGTCGCGAGCCGCAACGCCAAGAAGCTCGCGGAATTGCGGCGCGTGCTCGACGCCGCCGGGGTGTCCGGGCTCGAGTTGGTGTCGCTGGCCGATGTGCCGGAGTATCCGGAGGCGCCCGAGACGGGGGCGACGTTCGAGGAGAACGCCCTGGCGAAGGCGCGGGACGGATTCGCCGCGACGGGGTTGCCCTGTGTCGCCGATGACTCCGGCCTGTCCGTCGACGCCCTCAACGGGATGCCCGGGGTGCTGTCGGCGCGGTGGGCCGGACGCCATGGGGACGACGAAGCGAATTTCCGGCTCCTGCTGGCGCAATTGGCCGACGTACCCGTCGATCGACGCGGTGCGGCGTTCGTGTCCGCGTGCGCACTGGTGTCGGCGGCCGGCGAGACCGTGGTCCGTGGTGAGTGGCCGGGGGTTATCGCCGCGGGGCCGCGTGGCTCGGGCGGGTTCGGCTATGACCCGGTGTTCGTCCCGGCGGGATCGGACCGTTCGGCGGCCGAGTTGAGCCCGGCCGAGAAGGATGCCGCCTCGCACCGGGGGCGCGCATTGGCGGCCTTGGTTCCCGAGCTCCGTTCCCTGGGTCGAGTTTGCTGACCGAATGTGGTTCTTCGCGGGGCCGTGAGTACGCTATGTGACGTCTGACACACAGGAGGCCGCACATGGGTGCATCTCGCGGGTATGCCGGCCATGTGGGCCGCGTCGGCGCGCTGGCGGTGGCACTCGGTATCGGGTCGGCGATGTTCGTCGGCGCCGGCACCGCGCTGGCCGAGGAATCCGGCACTTCGGGTTCGGGTTCCGGTGCAACCGCCGGGGCCGGGACCTCCGGAACGTCGGGAACCAGCGGTAGCGGCCAATCGCCCGCGTCATCCGCACCGGCGGCCGAGCCGCCCTCCCCGCAGTCCTCCGGCCCGTCGAAGGACAAGACCGATCGGGCTGACGAGGCCGGCGCCGGGTCCGAGACCTCCGACGATGCCACGTCGGCGCCCAGCTCCGACGTCAACGACGCCGAGCCGACGCGGAAACCCGAACCCACCGACGAGGCCGGCGTGACAGCGCGTCACTCGGGTGCCACACCCGCGCCGACGGCAGAGCAGACCGATGTCACACAGCAGGGCACCGGCCGGGACGCCGATGACGACGTGGCGGTCCAAGAGGACGCTGCACCGAGCGGCGATGCGCGGGAACCGGATTCGGGTCCCGCGCCGGTCGCCGGATCGGCCGCCGCCCCCGACAAGGCGTCAGCCCCCGTCGAGCGCACGAATCTTGTTGTGGAAAGCGATGATTCGACGGAGAAGGCGGCGCAGCAGGTCACTGTCGCACGTGCGGAACTGATCAATGTCGACGATTCGACGTCCACGGGCCAGCCCGCGGTTCCGTACCAGCAGGGCACGTTCGAGGGGCTGCTGGCGTTGATCGCCCGCGAGATCGAATACACGTTCTTGAACAAGCGGCCCACGGTGACCTACGATTCGTCGCTCACCGTGCAGAGCGACGCCGGCCAGGTGACCGGTGCGGTCAAGGGGACCGACGCCGACGGTGACGTGCTGACCTACAGCGTGGTGAGCGGACCGGCCAAGGGGGTCGTGACCGTCGCGGCCGACGGTAGCTTCACCTACACCCCGTACGCCGAGCTGGCTGCCACCGGCGGCACCGACAGCTTCCTGGTCAAGGTCAGCGACTACCCGGGCAATCCGTTCCACATCCACGGCCTGGCCCTGTTCTTCGGCGACGCCTACCAGAAGGTCACCGTCGACGTCGCCGCCACCACCGCCACCAGCCCGCTGGGCACCCAGGACCAGATCGACGCCGAGAAGCTGGCCACCGAGATCGCGAACACCCCGATCATGGCGCTGGCGAAATGGTTGTTGAAGATGTCCTGGCAGGCGTCGGCCGAGAAGTTGTTCGGCACCATCGACGCCAAGAACATGGCGCTGCTGGACAAGGCTGTCAACGAGTACGCGCTGCAGGCCGCGCTGGAACTGCAGCTGCTCAACCCGAACGATTCGCACGTGATCCAGCAGGTGATGCCGCCGCACACCTGGTTCAACGAGGCGTTCGGCGGGGCCCGGATCCTCTACGACAACCCCGACACGATCTACCGGATGATCCCGGTCAACGCGTCGTCGTCCTACGTCATCACCGGTCGATTCGCCGGGCCGGAACCAGCCGACACCACCTTCAGCGTGCTGACCGGGCTGACCGGCACGACCACCGCGGTGCTGACCGCGCACGATCTGGTTCGCAACGCCGACGGCTCGTTCACCATCACGGTCGACTCCAGGCCCGCCGACGGACGCCCCAACCATCTGCAGCTACCCTCCGACGCGACGTTGATCGCGGCGCGTAATACGTTGTCGGACTGGAACACCCAGGTCCCGATGAGCCTGTCGATCGAGCGAGTGGGCGGCCCGCCGAACAATCTGTTCAGCCAGCTCGGATTCTACGACTTCCCGGTGATCGGGCCGCTGTTCTCCAGCACGCCGATCCTGTCCCAGCTGCTGTCGCTGGTGCCGCCGCTGAACCCGATGCCGCTGTGGCTGCAGGCCACCGAGACGGCGATCGTGTCGATGCTCGGCCTGTTCATGGAGCCGCAGTACATGGCCGTCGCGGCCACCGACGCCGTCACCGGGGAGCCACGACCGGCGAACGTCCTGTCGGCGCCCGCGCACAACGCCTCGTTCCTGGCCAACCAGCTGCAGAGCGCTGGCCACTTCCAACTGGCCGACGACGAGGCGCTGGTGATCACCATCGATCCCGGATCCGCCCGGTATTTCAACGTTCCCGTCACCAACGTGTGGACAGTCACCGACAACTACTGGGACCAGCAGACCAGCCTGAACAACGTGCAGGCGGTGCATGAGGCCGGTAAGCCGTACACCTTGGTGCTGTCACCGACCGAGCCGTGCACCGCCGCGGGCTGCGTGGCGAACTGGGTGTCCACCGGTGGTCTGAACCAGGGCACGCTGTCGATCAGGTTCCAGGACATCGATCTGGAGAACTACGTCGCACCAACGGTTTCCGCGCATTGGATCAAGCTCGCCGATCTGGACACCGAGCTGCCGCCCGGCACCGAGTTCCTGACACCGGAGGAACGCGCGGAGGCGCTCGCGACGCGCAAGGCCGGCTACGACAAGCGCTACGCGCCCTTCGTGCAGATCTGAGGCGCCGGTGGGCGGTGCGTCAACCGCCGTAACAGCAGCGCCAGCGGAACCGTCACCGCCAACGTCGCCAGGTACAGGCCCACCGTCGACCCGGTGAACAGCGGCCAGCGCAGCACCGCGCCCAACAGCACCGCCAGGATTACCACGTGCAGCGGGAAGATCTCGTAGGAGATCTCACCGAGCCAGACCAGCGGCCGGCTGCCCAGCAGGCGGGTGTATCGGGCGCGGTCGCCGAGGACGAGCGGTGCCACCACCAGGTCCCGAGCCTGCACGCGTTCCAGGTGGCACTGCTGATCGCCGCGTGCGCGGCGTTGGCCGCGCGGCGATCGCGCTGCTGATCCCGCGAGCGGGTGGCCCCGAACGGACCGGTCAGAGACCGAAGCGGGCCTTTACCTCTGTCGTGCGGTAATGCTCGACGATGAGCCCGAGCAACGGGATGGTGCCGGCCAACAGCGTGCCGATGGTCTTGGCGATCGGCCAGCGCACCTTGATCGCCAGATTGAACGTGGCCAGCAGGTAGGCGAAATACATCCAGCCGTGCACGATGCCGATCCACGTCGGCGGATTGTCCACCTTCACCACGTAGCGGACGTAGATCTCGTAGCACAGCGCGATCAGCCAGATGCCCGTAGCCCAGGCCAGGGTGCGGTAGGCGGCCAGCGGCTTGCGGATCTCGTCGGCGGTCACGGCGCCGGTGGGTCGGTCGGGGGTCTGGGTCATGCGGTGGTCCTGTCGGGTCGGTCCTGGCTCTTGGGTTGGTCGTGGCTGTTGGGTCCGTCCCCGCGGGCGAGCTCGGCTAGGTAGGCGTTGTACTCGGCCAGGGCGGGGTCGTTGTCGTGGGCGACGGGTTTTGGTCTATCGGGCAGCAGGCCGTCGGGAATCTCGGTGGCCTCTGTGGCGCTGCGGGGCTCGGGCGGGGCGTGCTCGTAGCGGACGTACTTGCGGTAGGCGTAGACACAGAAGCCCGCGAAGAGCGGCCACTGCAGGGCGTAGCCCAGGTTCTGGAAGGTGCCGCTGGCCGACTCCCACCGGGACCACTGCCACCAGCCCA
>RRZT010122532.1_pt1 | contig 31653 bp, 29 predicted proteins | sample 2165551 | NCBI WGS metagenome assembly RRZT01 (sample SAMN10456910, study PRJNA506462) | wastewater metagenome | biome: wastewater; feature: sludge; material: wastewater sludge; isolation source: wastewater sludge with Escherichia coli K12::gfp cells carrying plasmid... | place: USA: Moscow, Idaho...
AGCAGCGGCAGGGTAAAACCAGCGGTTTTACCGGTACCGGTTTGCGCAGCAGCCATCACGTCCTGACCCGCCAATACGGCTGGAATAGCCTGTAGCTGGATCGGTGATGGGGCGTCGTAGCCTTTATCTTTAACGGCGCGCAGTAGTGGTTCGCTTAAGCCCAGTTCAGTAAATGACATTAAATGGTGATTCCTGTTTTATAAAATGTGAAAGCAGCGGAGCTGTGCGTGTGGTTCGTCGGTGGTAAGGCCTCACGCCGGCTTGCGAACTCTCACTTTGCGGCCTTTAATTTTGCCGTCCTGTAAATAACCGTAGACCTTGTTGGCAATGCTGTGATGCACCGCCACATAGGCATGTAATTCTGCAATATTGATTTTGCCGATATGCTGGCCGTTAAAACCGGCCTCTTTGGTCAGCGCACCGAGAATATCGCCGGGGCGGACTTTGCTTTTCCGGCCACCGTCGAGGCACAGCGTGACCATCTCGGGTTTCATGTTGTCCGGGTTTTTCTTCAGCTCATCGAGGTTGCCCCAGACGGCCTGGCTTTGCTGGTAATCTTCGATCTGCAGCACACGGTTAGTCTGTGACGCGGTGGTCAGCGTCAGTGCCAGACCGGTTTGTCCGGCGCGGCCGGTACGACCAATACGGTGCACATGAATTTCCGGATCCGGTGTCAGGTCGTAGTTCACTACAGCCTGTAATTCTTTGATATCCAGACCACGTGCTGCCACATCGGTGGCAACCAGAATGGCGCAGCTCTGGTTAGAAAAACGCACCACGACTTGGTCGCGTTCGCGCTGTTCCAGATCGCCGTTCAGCGCCAGTGCACTGTAGCCTTGAGCAGATAATGCATCGGCAACCTGCTGGGTCTGGTGTTTCATATTGCAGAAAATCACCGTGGAACGTGGCTGATAATGCTGCAGCAGTTTCAGCAATGCCGGGAATTTGGCTTCCTGATTTGGCAGCTCAAAGAAACGCTGTTCGATCTGCACCGCACTGTGGGTTGATTCCACACGCACGCTTAACGGATTGCGCTGGAACTCGGTGCTCAGACGTTGAATGTCTTCCGGATAGGTGGCAGAAAACAGCAGGGTCTGACGTTGGCGTGGGCAAACTTTGGCTATTTCGCGCATGGCATCGGCAAAACCCATGTCCAGCATACGATCTGCTTCATCCAGCACCCACGTTTTGAGTGCAGCCAGACTCAGGCTTTCTTTATCCAGATGTTTTTGCACACGGCCCGGCGTACCGACCACAATATGTGCGCCCTGTTCCAGCGAGCTGAATTGCGGGCCAATCGGCATGCCACCACACAGGGTCAACACTTTTACGTTCGGAATCAGACGTGCCAGACGGCGGATTTCACCAGCCACCTGATCGGCCAGTTCACGGGTCGGGCACAGCACCAGCCCCTGTACGTTCAGGGATTTAACATCCAGACCTTGCAGTAAGCCCAGTGCGAACGCGGCAGTTTTACCACTACCGGTTTTGGCTTGCGCCAGCACATCCTTACCCTGCAATACCGCAGGCAGGCTCTGGGCCTGAATAGGGGTCATTTCGCTGTAACCCAGCGCGGTGAGATTTTCCAGCAGAGCTGGTTGCAGTGCTAATTGCGCAAAAGCAGACGATGCCGCAGTTGCAGCCGAATTTGTATCAGACATGACTAATCCTGAATTAAACCAATAACAAGACCGCCGGACAGGCGAAACGGGTGTCGGACGCAGGACATCGCCACAAAAAGCAGCAACGAATGTCGGGGAAATTTGTACCGGTTTCAGGCCGCAGCATCTGAGCAAACGTCAAATGGCGAAATGGAAGGTGAAAACGTGCAAACAACGCATCAAACGCTGCGTAGCTTAAGGGAAGGCGGCAGTGTTTGCAAACTGATGTCATGACGGCGTGAATTTATTTTCGCCAGCGAAAAATACCGTTACCATGCAGTGAGTTACTTTTTCGTTTATGGCGACATCCACCACAGTCTATGGCTGTTGCGCTCAGGGAGTGAACATGAAGCAGAGTCAACGACATCAGAACATTCTGAACCTGCTGAATCAGCACGGGTTTGTTTCCACCGAAGAGATGGTGGCGCAGTTTGATGTCAGTCCGCAAACCATCCGCCGTGATCTGAATGAGCTGGCGGAACAGAAGCAAATTATCCGTCATCATGGTGGTGCGTCGTTACCTGATAGCAGCACCAGTAATACGGCATACAGCACGCGGAAAGTGATGCAGCTGGCAGAAAAAGAACGGATTGCCGCGCAGGTGGCGGCACGCATTCCTGACGGTGCTTCATTGTTTATCGATATCGGTACTACCACCGAGGCGATTGCCCGTGCGCTGTTGCAGCACAAAGATCTGCGTATCGTGACCAACAATCTGAACGTGGCGATGATCCTGACCGAAAAGGATGATTTTAAAGTCATTATTGCCGGCGGCGAGATCCGTAACCGCGATGGTGGCATTATCGGTGAGGCGACGCGGGATTTTATCGGTCAGTTCCGCATGGATTTTGGCATCATCGGTATCTCCGGCATTGATATGACCGGTGCACTGCTCGATTTTGATTATCATGAAGTACGGGTCGCGCAGTCGATTATTGCCCATTCCCGGCAGGTTTTTCTGGCTACCGATCACACCAAGTTTGGCCGGAATGCGATGGTGAATCTGGGTAATATCAGTCAGGTGGATGTGTTGTTCACTGACCAGCAACCGCCGGAAGAAATCCAGCGCATCATGCAGCAGGGGCAGGTGGAGTGTTGTATCTGTTAGTTTTTGCGGCGTTCGGAGTAATTCAGGCTGACCAAAGATAGTATTTATCGACCCTCCGCCTGTTTTCGCATAGCTGGCGCCGGTCAAAGGGTCCACCCCGCCAACACGTCGTGAACCCATCCATGGGGACTCCGCCGCGTCATCCCTGACGCGGAGGGTTGTCGGAATGGACCCTTTGCCCGTCTTGTATGAAGTTTTGGCCGAAGTCTCAACGCTCAGGCGGCTGATGTTTCTTCGATGTTCTCTTTTATTTGCGTTACTGGTTTACCGCAACGCGCTGCCATGCGTTGTGCCACATAGGCTTTCAGTTGCGCCTGTGCAGCGTCACTCAGGGTCAGTCCGAGCTTAGTGCGGCGCCACAGAATATCTTCCGCACTGCAGGCCCACTCCTGTTCCATCAGGTAATCCACTTCTTCGCGGCATAATACACTGCCAAAGTTGAGCGTCAGCTCTTTTGGTAACCAGCCAGCAGCCAGGCTACCGTAACAACTGGCGATCCGGCGGGCGGTTGCGGCATCCAGCCACGGTGCCTGTTTGCGGTACTTCTGGGTCAGATGCAGCACGTTCCCTTCAAAATCAGCACCCGGCAGTTTCGAGGTTGCGGTCCAGTCTTCCCGTGCCTGCGGGAAATAAGGCGCCAGTTTATGACAAGCAGCCTGTGCCAGTTTGCGGTAAGTGGTCAGCTTGCCACCGAACACCGACAACAGCGGTGCCTTGCCCTGTTCATCAGCCAGTTCCAGCGTGTAATCGCGGGTGACCGCCTGCGGAGAGCTGGATTCATCATCACACAGCGGCCGCACGCCGGAGTAACTCCAGACCACATCTTTCGGTGCTATCTGGTGGATGAAGTGCTTATTCACCACATCGCATAGATACTGCACCTCTTCCTCATTAATTCTCACTGCCCGCAGATCACCTTTGTATTCCAGATCCGTGGTACCAATCAGTGAGAAGTGCTGCTGATAGGGGATGACAAACACGATGCGCTTATCTTCATTCTGCAGAATATAGGCTTCTTCGCGTTCATGAATGCGCGGCACAATAATGTGGCTGCCTTTCACCAGCCGGATGTTGCGCGGTGATTTCAGTTCCATCGCTTCATCAAACAGACGTTTTACCCACGGACCAGTCGCATTCACCAGTGCTTTAGCCGTGACCTCAAAAGTGTTGCCGTTCAGCTGATCCTGCAGCGTCAGCTGCCAGTGTTCTTTTTCACGACGCGCTTTGACGCAGGCGGTACGGGTATCAACCCGCGCACCATGGTTTCGTGCCTGCATCGCATTCAGCACAACCAGCCGGGCGTCATCGACCCAGGCGTCGGAGTATTCAAAGCCTTTTACCAAATGCGGCTGTACGCCATCATTGGGTGAAAATTTGATACTGCTGCAGGCAGGTAAGGTCACGCGTTTTGCCAGATGGTCGTACAGGAACAAACCGGCGCGGATCATCCATGCCGGGCGCAGGTGAGGGCGGTGTGGCAGGCGAAAACGCATTGGATGGGCAATATGCGGGGCCATGCGCAGCAAGGTTTCACGTTCCGCCAGTGCTTCTTTGACCAGTCGGAATTCGTAGTGTTCCAGATAACGTAAACCGCCGTGGATCAGCTTGCTGGAAGCCGACGATGTAGCACTGGCCAGATCATCCGCCTCGAACAGAGCAACAGAAAGTCCGCGCCCGGCAGCATCGGCGGCAATGCCGGTGCCATTGATTCCTCCACCAATGACGACCAAATCGTAATGCGGAATGGTGTTCATCATATTCTTTGCTCCAGCGTCATTATGCTCGAATAGAAACATATTAATGTTCGATAACGAAAATATAGAACAATATTGAGCATTAGTGTGACTAAAATGTGATCAATCAATGAAATTTATCCACTGCCAGCCGGAACAAGTCGGTGGCTGGCAGTTTTCCGGCTTCCGGTATGGCTAATCCACCCAGTGCTGTGAGCGCGTGACCGCTTTCTGCCAGCCGCTATACAGCTGTTCGCGCTGTTCTGCCGGCAGTGCCGGTTCGAACTCGCGATCGATACTGACTTTGTCGCGCAGCTCGGCGGTGCTCTCCCAGGAGCCGACCGCAAGCCCGGCGAGGAAGGCGGCACCCAGTGCGGTGGTTTCAATTAGTTTCGGACGTACCACGGTGGTACCCATGATGTCGGACTGGAACTGCATCAGGAAATCGTTCGCCACCGCGCCACCATCCACTTTCAGACTGGCGAGCCGGATACCGGAGTCTTTCTGCATCGCATCCAGCACATCACGGCTTTGATAGGCGATCGATTCCAGTGCGGCTCGGATGATGTGATTGCGGTTAGCGCCACGCGTCAGGCCGACGATTGCGCCGCGGGCATACGGATCCCAGTAGGGAGCCCCGAGTCCGACAAAGGCCGGTACCAGATAGACACCGTTAGAGTCTTTTACCTTACCGGCAAAATAACCGGTATCGGTGGCATCATCGATCAGCCGCAGCTCATCGCGCAGCCATTGCACCGTTGCGCCGCCCATAAACACCGAGCCTTCCAGCGCATAGTTCACATTCCCGGTCGGGCCCACGGCGATGGTGGTCAGCAAACCACTTTCTGATTTCACCGGCGTTTCACCGGTATTCATCAGCAGGAAGCAGCCGGTACCGTAAGTGTTCTTTGCCATGCCTTTTTCAAAACACAACTGACCAAACAGGGCCGCCTGCTGGTCACCGGCAATACCGGAGATCGGGATCTGCGCACCGCCGCCACGGGTGGTGTAACCATAGACCTCAGAGGATGGACGAACCTGCGGCAGCCTCGAGGCCGGAATACCCAGTTCCTGCAGAATATGGCCGTCCCACTGCAGATCGCGGATGTTATACAGCATGGTGCGGGAAGCATTGGTCGGATCGGTGACGTGCACTTCACCATTGGTCATTTTCCAGATCAGCCAGGTATCAACGGTACCGAACAGCAGTTCACCCCGTTCCGCCTTTTCACGCGCCCCTTCGACGTTATCCAGGATCCATTTCACCTTGGTACCGGAGAAGTAAGCATCCAGCAGCAGACCGGTATTTTCACGCACGTAGTTATCGAGACCACGCGCTTTCAGCTCTTCACAAATAGCGGCGGTACGGCGGCATTGCCAGACGATGGCGTTATACACGGGTTTCCCAGTCGCTTTTTCCCATACCACCGTGGTTTCACGCTGGTTGGTGATACCAATCGCGGCAATTTCGTCGTTATGGATACCGGATTTTGCCAGTGCCTCTGTCAGCGTGGAGGACTGGGTTGCCCAGATTTCCATCGGGTCATGTTCTACCCAGCCCGGTTGCGGATAGTGCTGGGTGAATTCACGCTGAGATACCGCCACAATACGCGCATCATGGTCGAAGATAATGGCGCGGGAAGAGGTAGTACCCTGGTCGAGTGCGACGACGTAACGTTGTTTTGTCATGTTGTTCTCCATTTATTTATTGCGCGTGCTCAGATCTCGCGCATAAAAATGTTCGAATTCATTCATTTTAGATCTTAAAAACAGAATGCGAGGTGGTTTTGGGGAAATAAAGAAAAAATTGAATGGGTTTTAAGCAGCTGTTTGTTGTTTTAGGTACATTTGGTGAGCGTTAGTGCGTGATGAATAACATCAGACTAAAGAATGCGACCAGAACGCCACTGACACCGATGATCCAGTAGAAGCCTTTGCGGCCCTGATAGAGCGGAATACAGAAATAGACCAGATAAAGAGTCCAGCCCAATGCCAGCAAAAAGGGTAACAGGAATAATCGCGCCATGACGGCTCTCTTGTTATGCTGCACATAATATTATGGTAGTAGGGGATCGGTGATGGCTCAACTGCAAATCACCCGCTTTGGCGGCGTGGACGTATTACAACTGACGGAAAAGGAACTCCCGGCACCGGCTGCAGATCAGGTATTGCTGGAGGTGCTGCTTGCCAGTGTGAACCCAATCGATGCCAAAACCCGTGCCGGATTAGGCTGGGCGGCACAGAAATTTAAAGATGCTTTGCCATGGACGCCGGGGTTTGATGTCTGTGGTGTGGTACGCGAAGCTGGCTCTGACGTGACGACGTTCAGTGTCGGTCAACGGGTCTGCGGTATGACCTCCGGCGGCGGGGCTTATGCCTCAGCGATGTTGGCTCCGGCCGCAGAACTTTTACCGGTACCGAAAAATATCACGCACGCGCAGGCAGCCGCCTTGCCACTGGCCGGACTGACCGCCCGTCAGGGGTTATTTGAATTCGGCCAGCTGCAGGCGGGTGAAACCGTGCTGATTTCTGCCGCGGCCGGTGGTGTCGGGCATATTGCCGTGCAACTGGCCAAACAGGCGGGTGCTACCGTTGTTGCCACTGCTTCCGAAGCTAATCATGATTTTCTGTTAAAGCTGGGTGCGGATAAAGTAGTCGATTACCATGATGCAGAGGCAATGGCAGCGTTAACCGGGCAAATTGATTTTGTATTTGATCTGGTCGGTTTTGACAGCGGATTAGCGGCGCTCTCCCTGCTGAAAGCGGGCGGCCGGCAAGTGACCGTGCCGACCATTGCGGTTCCGGCAATTAAAGCGGTCGCGGAAACACAGGGTAAAACGGTGTCCGGTATGCTGGTGCATCAGGATCCGGATGGTCTGGCTGCCCTGCTGGCATTGTGTTCAGCCGGCAAATTACAGGTTCATGTCAGTAAGATTTATCCGCTGGCTGAAGGTGCCAAGGCGCATCAGGCCATTGAAAGCGGACGTACCCGCGGCAAACTGTTGCTCGATCCGGGTAGTCAGGAGATGTAAATGTTTGATGTTAATGCTTATCAGAATTATGCCGCCTGGATTTTTGATCTCGACGGTACCCTTTCCAACACGCTGCAGGCGCATGATCTGGCGTGGCAGCATGCACTGACGCAGTTTGCTATTCCTTTTACCAGCGAGCGGATGCAGCAGCTGGGTGGTGTGCCGATCCCCGATACGGTTGAAATTCTGGCGGATGAAGCCGGTATCCGCGTCGATGTTCCGGCCGTAGTGAATGTGCGCGATCGCCGGTTCTACGAGTTGCTGCCAACCACCTTATCGCCGACACCACTGGTTGCCGGTGTGGTATTGCCCTTTTTAGGCGAAAAACCAATGGCGGTTGGTACCGGTTGTCACACTGATATGGCCCGCCGTATTCTCGCCGGTTTATCGCTGGATCATTATCTGCCGGTCGTGGTGGGTGCTGATCAGGTCACCAACCCGAAACCCGCGCCGGATACTTTCCTGCTGGCCGCAGAAAAGCTGGGTGTGAAACCGGAACGCTGTCTGGTATTTGAAGATGCGGATGCTGGTCTGAAGGCAGCCGCAGCGGCTGGTATGGCAGCGGTGGATGTGCGTAAACTCTGGCCGGTACAACGGCCGTTGCAGTAAAAAAAACCGTCTGAAGCTGTCGCAACTGACGGCTTCATATGAGTTGTTTTATATTCTAAACTCCCGTTTATCGCGGCGATTTCGCCGCCCGTTGCCATGCACGCAGTGACGGATTAATTCAACAATAAACGGGATAAAATATGTTTTTCGAGGCCAATGAAGCCCGGTTTCTGTTCGCAGTCCCGGGTCATGCTGCTGCTTTTCAGGTTTTGCGATTCAGTGGCGAAGAGTACATCAGTAAAAGCTTTGATTTCCGCGTAACACTGGTCTGTGAAGATAATCAGCTCGATCTGGCTTCTTTCCTCTATCAGCCCTGCGTTCTGAAAATAAAAAGTCCCGACCGCATTCGTGAAATTACCGGCGTGGTGTATGACATCAGTCAGCACGATACCGGTTTGCGTTTCACCGAATACCACATCACCGTGAAACCCCGGTTTGACCTGTTGCAGCTCCGGGTGAACTACCGCATCTATCAGCAACTGACAGTGCAGCAGATCGTTGAGCAACTTTTGCAGGAAGCGGGCTTCACCACACTGGATTACCGCTGGCGTCTGCACGAACAACATCAGCCGCGTGAATATTGCGTGCAGTATGCGGAGTCAGACTACGATTTTATCCACCGGATTTTATCGGAGGAGGGCATTCACTATCACTATGCAACACAAAATGGCCAGACGGTGCTGGTGTTCGGTGACAGCAATGCGGCTTTCGCCAACGGTGTCGCTATGGACTACCTTCCGGCCAGTGGCCTAAACCCCGACAAACCGGCATTACGGGAATGTCAGACCTTCTGGCGTACCGTTTCCGGCAAGGTCAGTGGCCGTGATTTCACCTTTCTGCGTCCGGCAACACCACTAGACAGCGAAGTCACGCCACCACCTGTGGCGCAGAATAACCAGACGCAGATTTCTGCTAAAAACCAGCCTTCCGCACAGGCGAACCCTTCTGACAAGCTGGAGGAATACCGCTGGCCAAACTTGAGTGATACCGAGGCTGAAAATCTGCGTCAGAACAAACTGGCACTGGCGCGGCATATGCAGGCGGCTATCGAACTGCAGGGTGTGACCGATCACGGAGATCTGGTCGCCGGAAAATTCACCACCTTCCATGAACTGCCGCGCCGTGAATTTGAACCCTTATGGCTGGTCAGACAGGTGCATCACGAAGGTGAACAGCCGCAGGTGCTGGAGGAAACCAGTGGCGGTCAGGCCAGCTACCACAACCAGTTTGTTGCGGTCCCGTGGCAGGTGCTGTTTGTCCCCGGCTGGTGGTCCAAACGCCCTGATCTGCCGGGTTATCAGACCGCGATTGTCACCGGTCCGAAAGGCGAAGAAATTTACACCGACGCCTATGGCCGTATCAAAGTGCAGTTCCATTGGGACAAAGAAGGTCAGGGGGATGATAAAACCTCCTGCTGGCTGCGGGTTGCACAAGGCTGGGCCGGTGATCGCTACGGCAGTCACTGGATCCCGCGGGTCGGGCAGGAAGTAGTGGTCAGCTTTGAGCATGGCAATCCGGATCGGCCTTTGGTGTTAGGTTGTGTCTATAACGGGGCGAATCAGCATCCGTATGCTTTACCGGCGCATAAAACCAGAACCGTGTTCAAGACCCTGTCTACCCCCGGTGGTGGCGGCTTTAACGAACTGCGCTTTGAAGACAAAAAGGGCCGTGAACAGATCTTCCTGCATGCCCAGCGCGACTGGGAACTGATGGTCAAAGCCAATGCCTATGCCACCATCGACGGTGATAGCCATCGTCTGACACAAGGCAATGTCATTGAGCGGGTAAAACACGATCGCAGCGAAACGGTAAAAAAAGAGCGTTTTGAAGAGCTCAATGCCGATGATCGGCTCAAGCTTAAAGGTACTCAGCAACAGCAAATCGAGCAGTCATTTATGGTGTCAGTGGCGGATGAACTGCACCAGAACGCCGCCATCAAAATCAACATGGAAGCGGGAGCCGGACTAACACTTAAAGTCGGCGGCAGCTTTATTACCCTCAGCCCAGCCGGCGTACAGATGGTCGCTCCTGCTATCAGCCTCAACGGCGGTGCCGCACCGCTGGTCGGGTCAGATTTGAGCCTGCTGGATGTGATTAAACCCATCGGGGCGGTTGTCGCGGCGGCCCGCAGTGCAAAAGCTGCCACATCGAAACGGTGCCGGAAGCAGAAATAATGATGACGCTGGACGATTGGCAACAAAAACTGCCTGCAACCTATATGGTGTACGCACTTATTGACCCGCTGGCGGACAACAAACCACTGGAATACTGGTACCGGCAGGCCGACCAAACCGACGCCTGGCCGCTCTATGCCGGAACCGAATTTAAAGATGAAGTTCTGTGTGGCCCGTGGTTACTGCCTCTGGCACAACTGCCCGGCTGGCAGGCATGGTGGCAGAAGCAGGAAGCTGCCGGTTATGCGACCGGCATGCTGATAGCGTCAGAACACCTGCCGGAAAAACTGGTTCAGCACTGGCAAAGCCTGTTGCTTGCCGGGCTGGATGGTGAAGAAGTGCTGTTCCGCTACTACGACCCGCGAGTACTGGCGCCAATGCTCTATACCTTCACCGAAGAGGAAACCCGTCGCTTTCTGGGGCCGACCAATGAACTGCTGGTCTGGCATAACAACGACTGGCTGATGGTATTGCCTTATCCGGAACCTGATTTAACCGAACATGCTGAACCCTGGTGGCGGATGCAGGACGAGCATTTTGTCGGGCAGCCGGGAGAGAAAGAAATAACGCTGTTCAATCTCGAACAATGGCTTTGGCGGAATGCCAATGAGCTCACAACCGTGTTATATGAGCGAAATGGTCCGATATCAGAGCAGCTTGAACAGACATATCAACGAGCAATGTCAGGCAGTATTCCCGAGCTGTGGCAACCTGCATGGATGATCCTTGATCTCATGGGATATCTGCATTGGTGGCCGAAGATCCAAAGCCTGAAAGAGATTCGAGGCGCTGACGAACAACGGGATGTGATGGCGAAAGTTATCCAACAAATAAAAAGAGCACAAACAGGCGGAACAGAATAAACATGACAGCAAAAATAAATCAGTGCCGGGATTGTCAGCCAAAAGATCAGTGGATAGAGATCCGGTTGGTCGATGAAATGAATCAGCCATTCGGCTCATTGTCTGGCAAATTAAAGGATTCCTCTGGCGTTGAACATCAGGTGACGCTGTCTGGTGGCTATCTGTTGCTTACAGATCTCCCGGCTGGTCCTGTTGAGCTTAAAATTGAAACCTCAGCGTTATTGAATGAAGCGAAAAAACATAAACCCCGACCGTCACCACAGACATCACCGGCTAAAGAATATGCTGATAAACATAAAGGATATGAGAAAAGTAAAATAAAATATCAATTTATAACCATGGGTGATGTGTGGCAGTTGGAGCCTGGAATGGTCTCTGACCGACACAAAGCAGGGCAAACTGGCAAGCTATTACGTATGGTTAGCAATAATAGTTATTTTCTTGAAGTCAGAGCATTAACTCAATTACATCTACCTCTGGTCATCTTTCAATCACAAAAACCAATGGATGATATAAAAGCCGATGATATGCAATCCGGAGATATGTCCAGGAACCAAATAATGAATCTTGGAATGTTTAAACCATTCAGTAAGCTGGATTATGAATTTGATCTGTCAGCAAGAGATCATTTTGTCAATTTCAGACTGTTTGCCAGCTCGGTATCTTGGGGGGAATATGGTTCATTGACGAAAATGATGATTGATCGATTTGAGCAAAATATTGGGGGTAAATTTACACATCCATTGCTAGATCAAGCAGCTAAATCACATAAAAATACGGATGCTGTAGTCGATAAGATATCTGATGCAATATCAGCTGAACTGAAGAAAAAAAGTGGGGAACTGGAAGATAAAGATATTAAAAAGATATGGAATAGCCTAGCTACAGGAAAAAATTCCATTCATCTGCCAGGTTTTGACACTACACCTGATTGGTTTAATGGATTAGGCATTACAGTCCATGGTATATGGTCTTTACAGCTCACGTTACAGAATTTGAGTATTGATTTGGTTAATAGAACATTTAATGGGGTAGTATTATTCAAAGCGCAGGATCACTTTGGACTTAATGTTGATGATGTAAATGGAGATAAATATTTTGAATTTTTGAGACTATTCAGGTCGTGGTTTATTTTGCAGAGGTATAAAGGTTTTGGTTACAAACCATTTATAACGGAAATGAATCATACTAGAAAAATAAGCGGGGACTTTAGATGACGCATAATTTAAAGATGAAGAAATTACATGTTGGGTGGCTTTTCTTTATTTTCGTTATTTTGTATTTTACATCTGATTACTGGTTACCATCAAAGATTGACACAATATATAAATCTGAGTTTGAATCAGACCAAGGTTCATTCGTGATCACGATTGCAAATCCACCATTGACAAAAAAAGACATGTTATCTTTTTGGAGTGAAAACAAAAAATACATTCTTGATGAAATACATGGTCTTGATGAGGGGGAAAGCATTCTTTTTGTTAAAAATGAATTTGAAAATAAATCAGAAGAAGAGGCAGTTCAGTTTTGTTTATTAGAACAAAAAAATGATGAAGAACCATGTGTAAGCTATTCTGACAGACTTTTTATTGCTGAGCGCGAAAATATTAATCGAGTTAAAAGTTATAGATTAACATTCTCAGATTATTATGGTGCATCCAGTTGTGCTATATATGAGAGGGATGATGGTGAAAAAGAATACAATAATGATTGTACTGATGTGAAGTAATTTAATATTTGTTATCAGTGGATGGTATATTTTTATCTTCTGATAAAAAAGACCGCATTCATTGGCGGTCTTTTAAAAAATCCAGGATTAAATCAAAACTCATTCTGCAGCGCTTTATAACCTTTCACCAAATCAATATTGGTATGGGCCACGTCTTCCGAGAATTCGGTTGCAGCGACAGTAACGCGCGGAATTTCATCCAGGTTGGTCTGCGGGCAGATGCGGGTGCTGGACGGCACATAGAATTCGGCTGGCAAATCCTGACCATCAATGACCGAGTTATGACGGATCACGGCACCGTCACCCACTTCACAGTTGAACAGTACGGTATTAAAACCGATGAAGACGCGGTCACCGACTTTGCACGGGCCATGGACGATGGAACGGTGGGCGATAGAACTGTATTCGCCAATCGTTACGGCGGCACCGGATTTGGAGTGGATTACCACGCCATCCTGAATATTGGAATTAGCACCGATCACAATCGGTTCCATCTCACCGTTTTCATCCACTTCATCGGCACGGATCACGGCATAAGGACCGACGAAGACGTTATCTTTGATGATGACCTTGCCGCAGATAATCGCGGTTTTGTCGACATAAGCGGATTCAGCAATAACGGGTAAGTGACCTGAGGGGTTTTTGCGGATCATGTTAGCTCCCTGGCGTCTGTGAATAGACGTCTGATGGTTTGGCAAAAATTGATCTTGATCACGTTTGTGAGCGATGCACATGATGACAGCGACTGCTGGTGAATTGCAATCCCCGTTTTTATGAAGAGTGAGTCATTCCGGATGAAAAATGGCACCATTCAGCGCCATTTAAGAAAGTCATATAAGAAATACCATTATTTCTGAGTGTTTTGTCTGTCATTCATACTGAAAGCGCGGATATTTGGGGAAAAATTCTTCCTGCAGCATCTCTTCCACTTCCTGACGATCGGTCTGTTTCATGATGAACACCAATTCACTGGCGGGTTCACCATTCGGCCACGCCGGCAGGTTCATGATGGGATAGAGCTGGTCATGAACACCATGTACCACCACCGGTGTATCCTGTTCTTCCAGCCAGAGAATGGCTTTGAAACGTAATAAGCGCTCCGGATAACGCATCTGTACCATGCGCAGACCATCCAAAAAACGCGCGGTGGGTATCGGCTTGGTATATCGCAGGCAGAAAGCGTCTATATCGCTGTGGGCACTGGCAACAGGGGCATTGGCTATCAGTGGCGAGACAGTCGGTGTGGCCGGTTTCATGGGTGAAGCTAAGCCTAACTCAGCAATGGCTCCCTGCAGCCATTTACGGATTTCCTGTGTACTGCGTTGTGAGCCACTGCCGAACGGACCATTCTGTTCCAGCACAGCCGGGGATAATTCACCCTTGATGGCAATATGCCGCGGTGCCATCGGGTTGATGCGCTGTAACAGGTTTTCCACCTCCGGCAAGACACCAAAATCGGCGATATCACTTTTAGTCAGCACCAGCAGATCGGCCAGTGCGACCTGTTTTACCGCTTCATATTGCTGGTTAAGCTGCCGGGTGATATGGCAGACATCGACCACTGTCACCGTGCCATCGAAGCGGTAACGCTGGGCGAAAAACGGGTCGTTGCGCAGCGTGAATAATACCGGACCGGGATCGGCGAGGCCGGTAGTTTCAATCAGTACGCGCTGGAATGGTTTGATTTCACGGCGCATCGCGCGCATAAACAGGTCGCGCAGTGCATTGACCAGATCGCCCTGTACGGTGCAGCAGACACAGCCGGATTCGAGCATGACGACGTTGTCATCCAGCTTCTCTACCAGATGATGATCCAGTCCGACAGCCCCGAATTCATTGATCAGGACGGCACAGTTTGCCATTTCCGGTTGTTTGACCCAGTAGTTGAGCAGGGTGGTTTTACCGCTGCCAAGAAAGCCGGTGAGTACGGTAACCGGAATACGAAAATCCTCGGTATCAAAACGAGATTCAGACATGCAGTTTTTCCCTGATTTCGGCGTGCCGGGTGTGTCAGACAGATTAAAGGCCGTTATGGTATAACAGCTGCCGCCGAAAGTTCAGCGCTGCCGGAAAAAACAACGCCGGCAGCAGCCGGCGTCAGCAGGGATTACTCTTCTTCATCGTCAGGATCGAGGTCGAAGTCATCTTCACCTTCGCTCCAGTCGCCAGTCTCTTCATCCCATTCTTCATCTTCGTCTTCATCGTCATCCCAGTCCGGCTCAACACCTTCCTCTTCTTCATCCGGACCTTCACCCCACACATCTTCATTTTCGTCGTCGTAACCGGCGCGGTATCCTGCCATGTCGAGTCTCCTTTGAGTGAAAAACATCTTCAGTGTAGACATAAATGTTACGGTTTTGTGTTTTCAGCAAAATGAGAAGAAAAAAATTTGATGCAGTTATAAAAACGGCGATGCTGTACCCGTTATCGCCGTTCCCGGAAGTGTGATTATTTAGCCGGAATAGGAATAATCAGCAGGTCGCAGCGGACGGAATTCATCAACTGACGGGCTGCGGAAGCCAGGAGATTCCAGAATGACTGATGGTGACCACAAATGAGCAAATCGATGTTCTGGGCATCCACCACCTGATTGACCTCTTCGACCAGATCACCGCACATCACCATGCTGCGCTCCAGCGGATAATCAATACCGGCCAGGATGGTATCAAGTTTGTTTTTGGTGTCTGCCAGCACTTTGCGCTGTACCCGCTCGACATCAATATCAACCATTTCGGTGTAGAGGTCGCGCAGATTAATATCCACATGCAGGACGGATAGTTTGGCGTTATGCCGGCGTGCAACGGCAATCGCTCTTTCCAGCAGTGGCTGAAAGTCGTCGTTAATATCCAGAGCTACCAGTACATGGTTATAAGAGTGTTCCTGATTCATAAGTGCTCCTTGGGCTAATGAATGCCCTCATGTTCATCTTCCTCATCCTCATCGTCCATGTGTTCCCAGGCGTGCATCAGTTCGCTGTGACGGTCTTGCTGCGTTGCCTGAAGCATTTCCGCCAGGATATGGCGGTATTGCACACTCTTGGTGATATACATTTTTTCGTCGTCGAGGAATGCGGTCTGTTCACGCAATAGTTTTTCATCATGTTCTTTAAACGTCTGTCCGGCACGCCATGCCAGATTTCCTCTGATCCCCAGCTGACGGAGTGCCGAAACACCCAGATCAACAGCAGAGCCTACTGTTTCACGATAGATCAATTCGACGCCTAATTGCAGCAACTGATGCGCGTGCGCGCGATCTACAGCACGAACCAGAATTTTTAATTGCGGGAAATGGCGTTGCGCCAGCTCACACAGCGCTATCGATTTGGCCTGATTACTGACTGCGACAATCAGCAGTTTGGCTTTGTCTGCTCCGGCGGCCTGCAGTAAATCGATGCGGTCGGCATCCCCGTAAAACACCTTGTAACCGTATTTCCGCAGCATATCGATATGCGAGACGTCGTTATCCAATACCGTGGTGCCGATACCGTGGGCATGCAGCAGACGGCCAATCACCTGACCAAAACGGCCGAAGCCGACAATAATCACCGGGTTATCCTGTTCATCGATCTGATCGGCTGCGCGCTCTTCTTTTTCTTCTGCCTGCCATTTGCTCTGCAGATAGTGATTCAGCATCAGCAGTAACGGAGTAAAGGCCATCGACAGGGCCACAGTCAGTGTCAGCAGTGCGGTAAGCTGGGTGTCGAACAGTTTGAGTTGTTGTGCAAACGAGAACAATACAAACGCAAATTCACTGCCCTGAGCCAGTGCAAAGGCAAATGACCAGCGGTGACCATGAGTCATATGTGCCAGTCCGCCGACACCCTGCAGGATCAGGAACTTGACGCTCAGTAACAGCAGCAGCAGACCGGCGATCAGAAACGGATGCTCCGCCAGCAATGAGAAATTAATACCAGCTCCCACCGAGATGAAAAACAGACCGAGCAGTAATCCTTTGAATGGTTCAATGTTCGCTTCCAGCTCGTGGCGGTATTCACTTTCTGCCAGAACCACGCCTGCCAGGAAGGTGCCTAATGCCGGTGACAGACCGACCGCTTCGGTAGCCAGTGCCGTCAGGATCACCAGCAATAACGCAGCCGCGACGAAAATCTCCCGCAGACCAGATTGCGCGATAAAACGGAAGACCGGGCGCATCAGGTAATGCCCCCCCAGTACAATTCCGGAGATGACCAGTGCAATCAGTAAGCCGTTCTGCCAGCCACTCAGTGCCGACGGTTCGGGTTCAAATCTGATACCGGGAGCCAGAAATGGCAGCAAGGCCAGCATCGGGATCACGGCGATATCCTGAAACAGCAGTACGGAGAAGCTGGTCTGACCGGCTTCGCTTTTCAGCATGCGCCGCTCGGTCAGGCTCTGCAGTACAATCGCGGTGGAGGAGAGCGCCAGTATCATGCCGACGGCCAGTGCCTGTTGCCAGCGCAGCCCAAACACGAGTGCGATCAGTGTGAATGCGGTGGAGGTAAACAGCACCTGACTGCCACCGATACCGATAATCGGCCCCTTCAGTTGCCACAGCAGCGCCGGTTTCAGTTCCAGCCCGATCAAAAACAGCATCAGTACGACACCGAATTCGGCAACGTGCATCACCTCATCGTTGGCGCCGACAAAATTAAACAGATAGGGGCCGATAATCACCCCGGCAATCAGATACCCCAGCACCGAGCCTAAACCCAAGCGGCGGGCAAGCGGCACTGAAACTACCGCAGCGGTCAGAAAGATGGCAGCATCAAACAGCATATTTTGCTCCATCACAGCTCCTTAAGCAGATCGGTCAGATAAGTGGCATTATGCAGTTGCTGCGGTGTGAACTCCTCATCCCGCAGTGCAGTCAGCAGACGACGGTATTGCTGACCTTTCATCTTCAGATAATCCGGATCGTCAACACTGTGATAACCATACACCACAAACGGGGGCAGCCAGCGCATTCCGCACATCAGGCCGCTTTGCTGGATCGGCAGCAGATAGTCGGTGATCGGATGATGGTTGTGACCGGTGGTGGAGTAGGATGCGGCACTGCCCCCGGTCGTTACGGCGGCCAGCAGATATTTATGTTTCAGTGCATTACCGTCCGGTCCGAAAGCGTAACCATATTCCAGCACCTGCTCCATCCACTCTTTCAGGATCGCCGGGCAAGAGTACCAGTAAATCGGGTGCTGAAACACAATGATATCGTAATCACGCAGCATGCGTTGTTCGCGGGCCACATCGATAAACATATTGGGATAATGCTGATACAAATCATGTACTTTGACATCTTCCAGCCCTTTAAGGCCTCTCAGCATGGCCCGGTTGGCATGCGAACGGTGGTAACCCGGATGCGCGAAGATAATCAAAATACGTTTCATAGACTGCCACCACCTCCCGGGTCGCTGAATAAGATAAAAACATCCGATGCTCTTATTCAGCTTAGTTCACTTAAGAGTGACAAGGATAAAACATAATTGAACCGGAGCGGGGCATTTCTTTTGCTGAAATCCCACTTTGTTATCATCCTGTTAACTGCGTCGGATGCCATTGAGTGCCGCTGTGATATGCTTTTGATATGTTTATAGCATTTCAACAGGACAAGAGGCGTTGTATGAACTCGATTCTTCCCCCGATTGCCACCCAACACCCGCATTCTCTGATTCATCATGGTGATGAGCGCATCGACCCTTATTACTGGCTACGTGATGACACGCGCAGCAACCCGGAAGTGCTCGATTATCTGCATGCCGAAAATGGTTATGCCGAAGCCATGTTGCGGCCAACCGAAGCGCTGCAGAAAACGCTGTATCAGGAAATGGTGGATCGTCAGCTGCCGGATGACAGCTCCGTTCCGTATTACCTGAAAGGTTACTGGTATCGCAGTCGTTATCTGCCGGAGCAGGAATATCCGCTGTATGAACGACTGGCCGCGCGGCCGGATGCACCGACGGAACTGCTGCTGGATGGTAATCAGCGTGCCGCCGGGGTGGATTTTTACGATCTGGGTGCGCTGGAAGTCAGCCCCAGTAACCACTGGATGGCCTGCGGCGAGGATTTTGTTTCCCGCCGGCAATATCAGATCAGCGTCCGTAATCTGCAGACCGGCGAATGGTTACCGGATCTGCTGGAGAATACCTCCGGTGATGTGGTTTGGAGCGCCGACAGTGCAGGTTTCTTCTATGTCCGTTTAGACAGCGAAACCCTGCTGCCGTATCAGGTCTGGTACCACACGCTGGGCGCGGATCCGGCGCAGGATAAGCTGGTGTATGAGGAAGCCGATAACACCTATTACCTGCATATCAGTCACAGCCGTTCCGAAGAGTACCTGCTGATCTCTCTTTCCAGCACGCTGAGTTCCGAAGTGCACTTGCTGTCACTGAAAACCCCGCATGGTACGCCGACACTGTTTCTGGCGCGCCGTCGCGGGCATGAATACGGGCTGGATCATTTCCAGCAACATTTCTATGTACGTTCGAACCGTGAAGGCCGTAATTTCGCTCTTTATCTGGCGGATGACGGTGCGGAACAACACTGGCAGTGCCTGTTGCCTGTCCGGGAACACACACTGCTGCAGGACTTCGTCCTGTTCCGGAATGCGTTGTTTGTAGAAGAGCGGGATGCGGGGCTGACCCGGTTGCGCGAACTCGATCTGCAGGGAAAAGAGGTCCGGACTATCGCTGTCGACGATCCGGCGTATGTGCTGTGGCTGGGTACGAATCCTGATCCGGATAATCCGGAGTTCCGTTATGGTTATGCGTCACTGACGACACCGACCACCCACTATGCCCTGGACATTGCCAGCGGCGAACGCAAGATGCTGAAACGACAGCCGGTGCTGGGTGATTTCAAACCGGATTATTACCAGAGCCAGCGGCTGTGGATCGAAGCGCGTGACGGCACCCAGGTGCCGGTGTCACTGGTGTATCGCAAGGATCTGTACCAGCCGGGCCAGAACCCGTTGCTGGTCTATGGGTACGGTGCTTATGGTCTGAGTGAAGATCCTTATTTCGCCTCTTCCCGCTTAAGCCTGCTCGACAGAGGTTTTATCTTTGCCATTGCGCATGTGCGCGGTGGGGAAGAGCTGGGGCGTCACTGGTATGAACAGGGCCGACAGCTCAAAAAGATGAACAGTTTCACTGATTTTATCGACGCTACCGAGGGGATTCTTGCCGCCGGTCATGGTGATCCGAAACGGGTGTTCGCAACCGGCGGCAGTGCCGGTGGTCTGCTGATGGGGGCTGTGGCCAATATGGCGCCGGAGCGTTATCTCGGCGTGGTAGCGGTGGTGCCATTTGTGGATACGCTGACTTCGATGCTGGATGAGTCAATCCCGCTGACCACCGGTGAATATGATGAATGGGGTGATCCGCGTGACCCTGCGGTGTATCAGTACATCAAGAGTTACAGCCCTTACGATCAGATTAAGCCGCAGGCTTATCCGCATTTGCTGGTGGTTAGCGGCTTGCATGATTCCCAGGTGCAATATTGGGAACCGGCAAAATGGGTTGCGAAATTGCGGGCTAACAAAACGGATGACCATCTGCTATTACTGAGCATGGATATGGATGCCGGACATGGCGGGAAATCAGGGCGTTATCGTTATTTCCTCGATATTGCACAGGAATATGCCTTCATGCTGGCGCTGGCAGATACTAGTATAAATTCTGCATCTATTTGATCTGACGGCAGCATCCGGCAAAGTGGATGCTGCTACACTAACTTTATAAAGCTTGGTTGCGAGATCCTGTGCGCGGCCCGATTTATTTATTTAAGGAGCAGAACATGACAACAGTAGATCATATGGAAGAAGTGTGCGAAGCCTGTGGCTGTGTGGCTGAGGTAGGCACCATCATTCGTGATGGCGATGATCTCGTAATGATTCCGGTTGAAGGTGACAACGAAGAAGATGCCCGTGCGCGTCAGGAACGTTATATTGCCGTGGCGAAAGAAGCCTGCCCGGATGTGTTGGTGAGCAGTGAGCTGCAAACTGTGGAAGATGGTGTTGTGCTGAATACCACGCTGCAATTTACCTGCACTGCTGAGAAGATGATATTCGAGATGCGCGCACGTTTCGTGCGTTAATCTGTAATCCGCCGCCATTTCTCTCCCCGCTGGCGGCGGTTCCTGCTGTTTTTCACCCTTTCATTCCAGCCCTCGCCATCTTGGCGGCTTACACTCGTGTAGGATATTTGCCATAGTTGTTGTGAGCCTGAGCGCTTATTTATGCAAGCCATCCTGATTTCACTTGTTGTATAACATTGATTTTTAAGGTTTTTGCTAATTAATTGATGGGTTTTCTGGCATAAATAGCTTTTTCAGCTACTTGTAGGAAATGCATAAATCTTTAGTATTACTTCTGCAGGACGCGCTGCGGTTTCCCAGGATAAGGAAGCCTGTCAGGATGACAAAGGATAACCTCAGGACGAGGTAACTGTTACTCAGGAAGAGTAACTGTCAGGATGGCAAAAGGATCATACCTCAGGATGAGGTAACTGTTACTCAGAAGAGTAACTGTCAGGATGACAAAGGATAACCTCAGGATGAGGTAACTGTTGCTCAGGAAGAGTAACTGTCAGGACGACAAAGGAACACCTCCGGATGGAGTCGTTGTTACTCAGGAAGAGTAGCAAGCCAGGATGGCAGAAGGATCCACCACAAGATGTGGTTATCAGGAACTCTTCACGGATGAAGAAAGTAACAGTCACGGATTGATTGTTACGCAGGATGCTTAAAAGGATGTCCCGATGGATCGGGGAAGGCCTTCAAGGATGAGATAAGACGATGCTGTAGCATCGCCGGCTTGGGCAACCAAGATTTTATAGGGGGTGACTCATGTCGCCCTTTTATTTTTTGTGCGTCAGGCAAAAACTCCGGGCGTTGATTCACCCGCCCGAAGTTTCCTTCCTGTTATCAGCCTTTCATTTTTGCAGCGACCGTCGCCACATGTTTTCCCTGGAAACGGGCAATAGCCAGTTCACGGGCATCCGGTTGCCGCGAACCATCCCCGCCGGCGAGGGTGGTCGCGCCGTATGGCGTACCGCCACCGACATGACTGATATCAAACATCTCTGCTGTGCCATAACCAATTGGCACAATCACCATGCCGTGATGGGCCAGCGTCGTCCAGGTCGAGGTAATGGTCATTTCCTGTCCGCCACCGACACCGGTAGAAGCAAAGACACTGGCAATTTTGCCGAACAGTGCACCTTTAGCCCACAAGCCACCGGTTTGATCGAGGAAATTACGCATTTGTGCGGTCATATTGCCGAACCGGGTCGGAACTCCGAAGATGATGGCATCGTAATCAACCAGTTCAGCCGGAGTAGCGACCGGTGCGCTCTGTTCGGTTTTTCCACCGGCAGCTGCAAATCTGGCGGGATCCATGGTTTCCGGCACACGTTTGATCGTGACTTCAACCCCGCTTACTTCCCGTGCTCCCTCGGCGATACTGTTTGCCATGGTTTCAATATGACCATACATGGAATGATAGAGTACAAGAACTTTCGTCATCGTATATTCCCTTTATGCAATGAATGATGGCGTATCATTCACAACAGGTACGCCGGCAATGAATCAGCATTAAGCATAGTCAAACAATAGACTTTGGTTTGTTATTCCGACAGTTCAATTCGGGAAATACAACGTTGCCGGATCCGGAACAATGCACGGAAAACCTTCATAATTTATTAAACTCTTTATCAAAGCGGTAACGGCTGGACGTGACGTACCGTTCCATTGCCTGTAAGCGTTGATCGAGTTTTTGCATCCGTTCGCCTAACTGACGTGCCCGCTGGGCAGTATCTTCGCCATAGCCGAATTGCGGGCGGATACCCGCTTGTGGCGGTAAGTGTGTTGGCTGTTTTTCCAGCAGGAATACACCGGCCAGATACACCAGTATCCCCAGACTGCCACTGAACACAAACAGTGTTACCATCAGAATACGCACCAGCCAGACCGGCTGGCCATAGCACTCGGCGACACCGGCACAGACGCCGCCCAGCCAGGCCTGATTACTGCTGCGGTATAGTTTACGGCCGGAACTGTTCATGATTTACCTCCCGTTATGAAGAGCGGTGATTGCGGTTATCGTCGTGGCGGCGCCAGTCCGGCTGCTGCACATCCAGAATGGTTTCCAGTGCCGAGATGCGCTGTTCCAGCCGGTTGGCCAGCGCCAGCGCATCTTCCATCTGCAGGCGTTCTTCCGCGGATAATCCCCGGTTGAGCCGTGACTGCGTCCAGTAATGCAGGATCAGCCAGACTGGCGCCACCAGCGCCAGAAACACCACCGCAGGTACAAAAAAGAACATCATCAGTGACATTAATGTTCACTCCTCTGGTTTGTCATACTGGCTTTCAGTGCCTCCAGCTCAGACTCAACCTTATCGTTACGCGTCAGTTCGGTAAATTCATCGTGCAGGGAGCGGGTACGGCCCAGATCCTGCGCCTCAACCTCAGCTTCCATGTTATCCATCTTGCGTTCATAGGCTTCGAATTTACGGAATGCCTCTTCCAGTTTTTCCCGGTTGCTGCTGCGACGAATGTCCATGCGTGAACGGCTGGTCTGCTCCCGCGCCAGCAGAGACTGCTGTTTCGCTTTGGCATCATCGAGTTTCTGCTGCAGCTGACTGATCTCTTCATTCAGCACGCACAGCTGATCCTCTATCACTTTTAGCTCACGCCCGGCCAATTGCAATGTTTCTTCAACCGCCTGTTTTTCTGCCAGCGCGGCCCGGGCCAGATCATCCCGGCCTTTACTCAGTGCCAGGCGGGCTTTGTGTTCCCAATCGAGCACGTCATTTTGCAGACGCTGCAGACGTCGTTCCTGTTCCTTGCGATCTGCCAGTACGCGTGCAGAACTGGTGCGCACTTCCACCAGTGTTTCTTCCATCTCCTGAATCATCATCCGGACCATTTTGGCCGGGTCTTCGGCGCGATCCAGCAGCGCGGTCAGGTTGGAATTAATGATGTCGCTGAAACGAGAAAAGATACCCATGATGAACTCCTGTTTACGGATTGACCTCTGTAACAGAGCGAAAGTCATGCCACTTTTATAACTGTTTGTTTTTACATCGGTTTACTTTTGATGCATAAAAAATAGCCACTCTCTGGTTAAATAATTGGCTATATTGACCATGTCTATAGTCAATAAAACCAAATCAGGCGGATTCTATGACCACTCCCAAACAGCATGTGATCGGCAGTTCCGAAATCTGGCATCAGGTCTTGCAGCAGGCGTCGCAGCTGGCACCGCTGAACCGTCCCGTATTGCTCATTGGTGAACGCGGTACCGGCAAAGAACTGATTGCTGAACGCCTTCACTATCTGTCAAAACGTTGGCAGCAGCCTTACTTGCAGGTCAATTGTGCGGCGATGCAGGAAAACCTGCTGGAGTCAGAATTGTTCGGTCACGAAGTGGGGTCATTTACCGGTGCTACCCGCAGTCGGGAAGGGCTGTTTGAGCGTGCGGATGGTGGCACCTTGTTTCTGGATGAACTGGCGACAGCCAGTCTGCAAGTGCAGGAAAAATTACTGCGGGTCATTGAATATGGTCGTTTCGAGCGACTGGGCGGCAGTAAAACCCTGCGGGTGGATGTCAGGGTCGTGGCCGCCTGTAACGAAGATCTGCCGGCGCTGGTCGGGCAGGGGCGTTTCCGGGGTGACTTACTGGATCGGCTGGCATTTGATGTGCTGAATCTGCCACCACTGCGTTACCGCAAAGAGGATATCGCCGAGCTTGCAGAGCATTTTGCGCTGCGGATGTGTCTGGAGCTGGGGTATGACTATTTCTCCGAGTTCACGGTACATGCACTGCAGCAACTGATGGAGCATGACTGGCCGGGTAATGTGCGTGAGCTGAAAAATGTGGTCGAACGCAGTATCTACCGGCATGCAGATCCGGCAAAGCCAGTTGCCGATATCGTGCTGGATCCCTTTGCCAGTCCGTGGCGGACGTCATCTGCCATGATTTCACCTTCTGTCATTCCGGTATCAGCAGAACCGCATATATCACCTGTTTTGCAGACCTGCGATCTGAAAACCGAACTGGCCCGGCTGGAGCAGCGTCTGATCCTGCAGGCATTGCAACAGCAGCATTTTCATCAGCGCCGCACGGCGCAGGCGCTGGGTGTGAGTTACGATCAATTGCGGGCGGCACTGCGCAAATATCCGCATCTTTTAACTAAGCGAAGCAGTAACGAAGGTTGATGTCATTTAACGCTGATCTGTGTGTAGGATATTTGCCATAGTTTCTGTGCGTATAATCCGTTTTTATTGTGATGAAAGAAGATGATTTTGATTTTATCTTGATGAATATAAATATCTTTTTAAGAGTTGAAATCCATTCTCAATGCTTTTTTCGCTGAATATTCAACCTCCGCTTTCCGGATAACAAACTACTATTAGTCATAAGGAAACCGACAGCGGGGTAATATGAGTCGTTGTTCAGGAAGAGATAAGTAGGACCCCTGCCGGAGGCGGGTTTAAAGGACATCAGAAGGATCTGATGATAGCCGGTGACGGAACAGCGGTTATGCAGGAAGCAGAGCGGGAATGTGAGCCCACGGATGGAATGATGCCTGCAAGGAAGCCTGCGCTGTACGCAAGAAAAAATGCTATATGTTTCACGTAAAGCAATCTTCGGTTTAGGCAACCGATGCCTGTGGAGGGGGTGACATGAAGTCGCCCCTTTGTTTTTTGTGCTACTTTTTTGATCTGTACCGGCATGGCTGAACGGTAATGATGTTTAAATTATGCATCATTATCCAATCAGGAGTTTGTTATGAGTCAATCAGTACACGGTCACGACGTGATGCATATGATGCTGGAGCTGGGTGGTCAGTTCACCCGCGACAGTCTGAAGTCCGCTATTGAAACCCGCTTTGGTGCTGATACCCGTTTTCATACCTGCAGCGCGGAAGATATGACAGCGGAACAGCTGATCGACTTCCTGCAGGCAAAAGGCAAATTTGTTGCCTCCGATGCCGGTTTTAACACTCGTGAAGAACATATCTGCCAGCACTGATCACTCAGTTGCAGATTTGGTAGCCGGGCAAGGTGCTCATCACACCGCCCGGTTCTTGCGGTTTTTCAGAAATCAAACCGGTAGTAAATGTTATACGATTCGATCCCTGCATTATCGGAGCTGATACCTGCATTCGAATAATGTAAAGCCTGTGCGCCGATGGTATGACGCTGATAAAAGCGGATGCCGAAACCAAACCGATCTTCGAAATTGACACTGGAACCCAGTTCCCGATCTTCTATCTTATTCCGGCTGAAGGCTGCCAGACCAATACCGGCCTCAATAAACGGTTGAACGTCGGCACCACGCGCCCCAAATTCCCAGGTCAGTACTGGTGATGCGGACAAGCTATGGGTATTGACCTTATCCTGACTGTCCCAGTAGGTATAACCTACCGTCCAGTAACCACTCAGCCGGCCTGCTTCTGTCTCAAACCAACTTTGCTGCCAGGGAAACTGTATACCGGTACGATAAGTCATGGTGCTGTCCCCGGAATGACCCAAAGCCAGAGATAGATCTGCTGCCGAACTTGCGGCACTGATAAACATCGCCATGCTACTCAGCAGGATGGTTACAGACCTGATCGGAGTAACAGAAGTAATCGACATGATGCGCCTCCTGCGAAACAGAAAATTCTCTCACACTGTGTTGTGTGGATTTTCCTTATTTAAGTATAGGTTTGTTCCGGGATAATGCTGTTGTGCCGACTTACATCGCCTGCTGTTATAGGTTTTGCTAGACTGTTGCCGGTTTAGCCATTTTTTCTTTTGTCTTTCTTTCGGATTACAGCATATGAGTGTGATTACAGCGGCAGTAATGCTATTTCTGATTATGGATCCTGTTGGTAACCTGCCGGTATTCTTGTCAATTCTGCGGCATCTTCCGGCAGAACGTCGCCGCAAGGTGATGATCCGGGAATTACTGATTTCTCTGGCGGTCATGCTGCTTTTCCTGTTTACCGGTCAGGAGTTGCTGAATCTGCTGAACCTGAAGCAGGAGGCGGTCAGTATTGCCGGTGGCATCGTACTGTTCCTGATCGCGTTGCGGATGATTTTTCCCGGTCAGGGTGGTGTGACCGGTTTGCCGGAGGGTGAGGAGCCGCTGATTGTACCCATGGCGATCCCGATGATTGCCGGCCCCTCGATTCTGGCAGCACTGGTGCTGTTGTCTCATCAGTATCCGGATCAGATGACCGATTGGGTTCTGGCGTTATTGCTGTCGTGGGGGGCGTCAGCTGTGATCCTGATGTTCTATGAACAGGTGCATAAACTACTGGGCGAACGAGTGCTGACTGCCATGGAACGTCTGATGGGGATGCTGCTGGTGATGATTTCAGTACAGATGTTGCTGGATGGCGCCGTGCAATATTTACATCGCTGATAACGGAACAGTAATAAAAAAGGAGGCTTGATCGCCTCCTTTTTAGTGTGCGGTTACAGACTAACCCGTATTGCGCATACCGGCTGCAATACCGGCAATGGTCACCATTAATGCCTGGTCAACCTGCGGATTCACTTCATCCGGTGTCGCACGTGAACGATGCAGCAGTTCAACCTGCAGTACGTTCAGCGGGTCGGTGTAGGGATTACGCAACTTGATGGATTCTTTGATCCATGGCTGATCATCCAGTAACTCACCGCGTTTAGGCAGCAGTTGCAGCACCACATTGATGGAGTCCTGCAATTCCTGACGTAACCGTTTGCCTAACGGCCACAGGTTTTCAGGTGCCAGACGCAGGTCATAGTATTCAGCCAGCCACAGATCCGCTTTCAGGAATACCATTTCCAGCATTTCCAGACGGGTATGGAAGAATGGCCATTGCTGATCCATCTCTTTCAGCAGGTCTTCTTTACCTTCATCCATCACTGCCTGCAGCGCCACATGCGCACCCAGCCAGGATGGCAGCATCAGACGATTCTGTGTCCAGGCGAAGATCCACGGAATGGCACGTAGCGATTCAACGCCGCCGTTCGGCTTACGTTTGGATGGACGTGAACCCAGCGGCAGTTTGCCCAATTCCATTTCCGGCGTAGCGGCACGGAAGTAAGGCACAAAGTCAGGTTCATCACGGACGATACTGCGATAATGCTGGCAGGAAATTTCTGACAGCTTATCCATTACGTCATACCACGCTGCTTCCGGTTTCGGCGGTGGCAGCAGGTTCGCTTCCAGTACCGCACTGGTATAGAGCTTGAAGTTATGAATCGCCACTTCCGGTAAACCAAACTTGAAGCGGATCATTTCGCCCTGTTCAGTGACACGGAAACCACCTTTCAGTGATCCTGGAGGCTGAGACAAAATCGCCTGATGTGCTGGTCCGCCGCCACGGCCGATAGTGCCACCACGACCATGGAACAGCGTCAGTTTGAGATCTTCACGTTCTGCAATGGCGACCAGATCTTCCATCGCGCGATATTGTGCCCAGCCCGCTGACATCATGCCGGCATCTTTCGCCGAGTCAGAGTAACCGATCATCACATATTGCTGACCGCGGATGTAATTACGGTACCATTCAACAGACAGCAGACGGTTCAATACAGCAGCTGCATTCTGCAGGTCATTCTGGGTTTCGAACAGTGGCGCAATCGGCATATGGAATTTACAGCCGACTTCTTTCAGCAGTAATTGCACCGCTAACACGTCGGATGGCTGACGCGCCATAGAAATAATGTAGATACCAAAGGCATCCGGATCGGTTTGTGCAATCACGCGGCAGGTATCAACAACTTCCTGTGATTCGGCACTTGGCTGCCAGTTGGCCGGCAGTAACGGACGACGGGAGGCCAGTTCTTTTAGCAGGAACTCCTGCTTCTCGGTTTCGCGCCATTCTGCATAATCGCCCAGTTCCAGATACTGGGTCAGTTCAGACAACACCTGACCATGACGCTCGCCATCCTGACGGATATCCAGTTTCAGCAGATTAACGCCGAAGCAGGCCAGCTTGCGCAGCACATCCAGCAACATGCCATCCGCAATGATGCTCATGCCGCAGGACTGCAGAGAGCGGTAGCACAGCTCCAGAGGTTCGCGCAGTTGTTCGGTGCGGGTGATCAAATCGCGGTTTTCGGTGTACTGACCTTGCAGTTTCGCGGTGACCGCCTGTTGCGTTTCGCGCAGCGAATCACGAACGACACGCAGGATCGCACGATAAGGCTCGCTGCATTCGCCGACGCGCTGACGCAGTTCTTCATTACAGTCGGTCATCGACAGTTCAGATACCAGCTCCTGAATATCGGTCAGGAACAGGTTGATCGCCACCCATCGGGAAAGCAGCAGCACTTCCTGGGTCACTTTTGCGGTCACGAACGGGTTACCGTCACGGTCGCCACCCATCCAGGATGCAATGCGGACAGGATGCGCACGCAGCGGTAAGCGGATACCAAAGTTTTCCTGCAAACGATCATCCAGCTGACGCAGGAATAACGGTATGGCAGGCCACAGGTTATTCTCGATAACCGCAAAGCCCCATTTGGCTTCATCAACCGGTGTCGGGCGCTGCTCGCGAATTTCATTGGTATGCCATGACTGGTTTACCAGCTGTTCAATGCGGTGCTGGATAAATTTGCATTCACGCGGCGTCAGATCCTGCAGCTCCAGCTCTTCCAGACATTCGTTCAGCTGGACGTGTTTGTGGATCAGGGTCCGACGGGTGACTTCAGTCGGATGCGCAGTCAGTACCAGTTCAATATCCAGTTCGCAGACGGTATCAATGATTTCCTGTTCGGATAAATTGGCATTTTTTAATTTATCGAACAGGCTATCCAATGGATCCAGAGTCGTATGCAGTTCACCCTGACGTGACATCGAGTGAAATTGTTCTGCTACGTTGGCCAGATTCAGAAATTGGCTGAATGCACGCGCGACAGGTAATAATTCGTCATCACTCAGGTTCTTTAATGTAGTTATCAGTTTTTGTCTGTCTTCTTCGTTACCCTGACGGGACGATTTAGCCAGCTGACGAATATTTTCTATCTTGTCGAGAAACTCATCGCCAAGATGCTCCTTGATGGTTTTGCCCAGTAGATGGCCAAGCATGCCAACATTACCGCGCAACGCCGCGTACATATCGTTCATTATGTGTCGTCCTTTCAAAAATAGCGGGGCATACAGCCTTGGCCCCGCAAGCAATCCCAATTATCAGTAATCTTACTGTCAGATCAATTAGTGAGCGCCGTTAAAACGCAAAAAAATGCACGGTGGTAGCTATAAACAGAACCGCTGTACCAAATGACGCAATAATTCCGTCGTCGGTTTAACAAACGACAGATCGAGGTACTCATCCGGCTGGTGAGCCTGGGCGATATGACCGGGTCCCATCACGATCGTTTCGCAGCCGAGCTGCTGAATAAACGGGGCTTCGGTGCAGTAGTTAACGACTTCCGCCGGATTCCCGCTTAATTGTTCCGCTTCTTTAACCAGCAGCGAGTTTTCGTCACAACCATAAGGCGGAACCGGTTCATGCAGATGTTCCAGACTGATCGCGCCCGGGAACTCCGCTTCTACAGGTGCCAGGTGACGTTTTAATTCCGCAATCAAATCTTCCGGCATCACACCGGGGATCGGACGCAGATCGATACAGAGTTCACAGCCGCCGCAAATACGGTTCGCACTGTCACCACCATGAATACTGCCCAGATTCAGCGTCGGGTAGGGCACGTCAAAATGCGCATTATGGTATTTCTGTTTCAGTTCCTGTTGCATGGTCAGGACTTGGGTCAGCACTTTATGCATGATTTCAATGGCATTGACGCCATTGGCCGGATTAGACGAATGCCCACTTTTCCCTATCACCCGGATGGCTTCCGACATATGCCCTTTATGCATAAAAACAGGCACCAGACCGGTTGGTTCACCAATCACCGCATAATCCGGTCGTATCGGATGGGTATCCGCAATCGCCTTGGCACCAGCCATACTGGTTTCTTCGTCAGCGGTAGCCAGGATCCGTAATGGTTTTTTCAGCTGAGTTAAATCAATATCTTTCAGGGCTTCAACGATAAAAACGAAAAAGCCTTTCATATCTATAGTTCCGAGACCATAGATACGATCACCGTCCTGTGTCAGCTGGAAAGGATCTTTCTGCCAGCGACCGGCATCAAAGGGTACGGTATCTGTGTGCCCGGCAAGGAGCAGTCCGCCATCACCACTACCAATAGTGGCAATCAGATTGAATTTTCCTGCAGTGCCGGGAACAGGGGTAATATCTATCTGCATACCTAATTTTTCAAACCAGGAAGCCAGCAGTTCAATTACACTCTGATTACTTTGATCCCAGGCAGGATCTGTGCTGCTGATGGATGGCAGCGCGATAATATCGCGGTACATCTGAAAAAAATCGAGATTACTCATGTTTCCTCCTTGCGCGGCACAGTTTAATTTGGTAAATAATAGAAATGCAATCGAAATGCATAAATATTAACTTCTGAGGGCCGCATTATATCGGCTTCAGTCACAAGGCAACCAATATGTTCATTCAGCAATTTTTCTTCGCTCGACGATATATTTCTGTTTGAATCTGCCACACTATGTGCCGCAGAAGTCCGCATTTCACTTCGCTACGAATTAATCTGAATTGAGATAAATGGAAAGCACTATGCTTAATGTCGTAATTATTGGTGCCAGTGGCTATGCCGGTGCAGAGCTTGCTTTATTAGTGCACAAACACCCTGAGCTTAACCTGAAAGGGCTCTATGTGTCTGCAGGTAGTCAGGATGCCAACAAACCTTTTTCTGCTTTGCA
>RRZT010755075.1_pt1 | contig 31596 bp, 25 predicted proteins | sample 2165551 | NCBI WGS metagenome assembly RRZT01 (sample SAMN10456910, study PRJNA506462) | wastewater metagenome | biome: wastewater; feature: sludge; material: wastewater sludge; isolation source: wastewater sludge with Escherichia coli K12::gfp cells carrying plasmid... | place: USA: Moscow, Idaho...
ACCGGCCTGTCCGGTGTTATCGCTGATGTCGATCGCGGCACCGGACGGGTTGGTCGGCGTCAGACGCCAGCGCGAACCCGCCAGGAGCCCGCTGGTCGGGCCCACCTTGGACCACGTCACCGTCCCGGGCACCCGCTTGTTGCTGATGGTGCCCAAATCCACGGTCCGGTTCGCCGCCGTGACGGTGAAGGGCCGTGGCGTCGTATCGACCACGTAGCCCGCAGGTGCGGAGACCTCAACGAGGGAGTAGTCACCCAGGCCGACGGGCACGCGGAAGCGTCCGGGGAGCGGATCCTGGTCGACGCCGGAATAGCCCGCTTGACCCACATTGTCCGTGACGGGAATGACCGTGTTTTGCGGCCCATTGAGCCGCCACGTCGTTGCGCCGAGCGGCTGCCCATTCGTCGCGTCGGTTTTCGCCCACGTCACCATTCCTGCTGAGTTCACGAAGGTACACACAATGTGTGTGCGGCGCGCCGTGGGGACGGTCAGGCTATAGGAGGCCCCCGAACCGCTGACCGTCACCGCTGCATTGTTGTTCGCGGTATCCACGCAGGAGAATGAGGTGGAATAGGCGCTGAGGGGATTGGCCGATCCGGACGCCATCGCCTCGGACAACTGGTATTGCTTGCCTCGCTGAGCAACAACCGGGCCCGCGGACGCCGTCGTCTGGGTGCCCTGGGTGGTGACCGAGGCGACGCTGGTGTTGTTTTGCTGGATCAGGAGCGTGAACTGATCCTGAGCGGAGGCTCGCCCCTGGATCGACTTGCGCAACTCCAACGAGGAGGGGTCGGCGCAGGAGGCGAGGTCGGTCAGCCGCCCCGTACCCTCCCATGAGGGCGTGCCGAAGTCGCCACCTTGAAGCGTGGTGGCAGCCCCCAGAACGGCCCCGGTATTGGGGTCGACCGTCGTCACGACGGCCTCGAAGCGCCCCAGCCGATTCCCGACGGTCTTGCCGAGGTAAGCCGCACCATCCACGCCGAACGCCACGCCGTTGTACTGCCCGCTCGGGACCGAGACGATCCGGCTCGTCGGGGCACCGCCGATCTGGCCTCCACCCGCCGCGTTGAGCGTTCCCGAGGGCACCGAGACGATCTGCATCGACCCGGCGCCGTCGCTCCACAGCAAAAAGAGATCACCATCGGAATTGAAGGCGAGGTCGCCATTGCCCCCATCGCTGTTCGATGTGGGCCCCTGCACCCAGCCCAGGTAGGTGACGGACCCTGTCCCGACAACGGAGAACAGTTCAAATCGATACTGCGAACCAACCTTACGCCAGCCCCCAAAGTAGTAAGGGCTGTTGGTGATCGACGGGTTCATTCCCCCAGCGATCAGTGAACTGATCGGGAACTCCACGTTGCCGGGGAGTCGGGGCAGCGTCAACCCCCACGCCGCCACACTGCCGGTGGCGGCGTCCCACCGGTAGAGCTTCGAACTCCCTCGGCCATAGGCGTAGGCGACTTGGCCTCCCGCCCCGATGGCCAGCCCGTTGAAGGACGACGAGGAATCGCCGTTTCCCTGCGTGAAGTCGAACGCCAGGGTGGCCGACGCGTTGATGGTGGAGCCGCTGCTCGACAACGCGTACACCCTGCCCGAGTCTGACTGCGCATAGAACTGGCCGGCATCGCAGCGCAGGGGCGCGGCGGCGGCGCGCGGCAGCGCTCGCCCTTCGGGCTGAGGGGCGGCCGAGGCCGGAAGCGTGTCGGTCGGCACAGGGGTGGGCGAGCCTAGCGTCGGCGTTTCTTCCGCCGTCGGTGTCGCAGACGTCGAGGGGGTCGCCGACGGAGACCCCGGAACCTGAGAGTTGGCTGCGGGGCTCGGGCTCGTAGATCCCACTGTGGTGGGCTCAGCGCTGGCGGACGTGGGGGCGGCAGAGGCGGCCGCAGGAGAGGCCTCGGCGCTATGAGGGGTGCCGCCCATCGCCACACTTGCACTCAGGGTCGAGAACGCGACGAGGGCGGCCGTCATCGCCGCCGCGCGCGCTACCCAGCGCTGTGAGCGCGTACATGTGCCTTGCATCGATTCGCCTCCCCCGGTCGCGTCACATCAGGCTGCTGCCCGGGACGCTGCACGACAGTGTTACACGAGTTGTGCGGCCACGCTAGCCTGTCTGCGCCGACGCAGCATTCCCCCTAGAGCGGCCCTGATTGCACCCGGGTTCGCCTGACCAACCACCCCGCGCGAACCGACCCGAGCCTAGGGTTCTCCTTATGAGTCATATGTCGTCGAATGCTCCGACTCCGCGTCCGGGCATGCGTGCCGGAGACAGCGATCGAGCGCTCGTCTCTGATCTCTTGTCCGCGGCCTATGCCGAAGGGCGACTCAGCCGGGAAGAGCACGATGCCCGGGTCGCGCAGGCCATGCAGGCAAAGACCTTCGATGACCTCCGCGCGCTCACGTTGGATCTGGTCCCCAGCACGAACGCCGGACGCGCCATCGGCGCCTTCTCTTCCGCCGGAGGCCCCACGATGGAGCGCGGCTCGGACGGTGAGGGCGCCGACACCACCTTCGCGATCTTCGGCGGCCTGCGACGCACGGGGAAGTGGCGCGCGCGACGACACATCTCGAACCTGACATTGTTCGGCGGCTCCCACTTCGACTTCCGCAACGCCACCTTCGCCTCCGACGTGGTCGAACTCACGATCATCTGCGGTTTCGGGGGCGTCGATGTCCTCGTGCCGCCCGGGGTCAACGTCCGCAACGAGACGCTCGCCCTGTTCGGCGGTACCGACCTCAAACGCATCGAACCCGTTCCCGGCGCTCCGACGATCGTGCTGAAAGGCCTGGTCATGTTCGGTGGGGTCGACGCAAAGGCGCCCCCACAAGCGTGGGGTGACGCTGAGTGACCCCCTAGGGTGGAGGGCATGGAGCCCAGCCCCGTCACCGACTTCGTCGCCGATCCGAGCCTGGCGGGGGTGCCTGCCCGTGCCGTGGAGCCGTTCGCACCCCCCTCGGACGCCTGGCGGCGCGTGTCGCCCAAACTGACGATCGTGCGGCGCATTACCTCCTCCCTCACACTCGCCCTCCTCTTCATCCCCGCCGCGCTGGTGCTGTGGTTCGTTCTTCCTGACCTGCGTTGGCTACCCCCGCTCGTCCTGGCCGTCGGGCTGGGCTGGTGGGTGTGGTTGTGGACGCGAGCACGCCGGGCAGTGCGCGCAACCGGGTGGGCGCGCCGCGACAACGATCTGTGCATCGTCAAAGGCTTGATGTTTCGCGAACTGAGCATCATCCCGTTTGGTCGCATCCAGGTGGTGCGGGTCAACTCCGGCCCCCTGCTGCGGGCGTTCGGGCTAGCCAACGTCAGTGTGGTGACAGCCAGCGCCGCCGCCGACGCGGTGATTCCCGGCCTTCCGGGCGATGAGGCGCGGGTGCTGCGCGACCTCATCATCGAGTTGTCGGACGCCGAAGGTTCAGGCTTGTGACCACCCCACAGGATCCCACCCCGGGCCTCGACGGACGCCCGGACTTCGCCGCGCCCCCGCCCTCGATCACCGACGCCTCGCTGGCACCGCCCCCGGACGCCACGACTCCGCAGCCTCTGGCTCCGCTCTCCCCACGCGTCAGCGAGGAGCGCCTCCACCCCCTCAGCCCCTTGGTCCGTGGCTGGGTCTTCGTGCTGGCGGGCGGCTACGCCTTGTTCTCCACCATCATCCAAGGCCAGATTCGTTGGGAGGACGTCACCCGCATCGGCTCGCTGGTGGAGCAGATGTCGGGCTGGTCTTTGGCGCTCATCGCCGCCCTGCTGCTGTCGCTCGGCTTCGGTTACTGGGGCTGGTGGACGACCAAGATCGTCATCGACGACAACGAACTGCGCCTGGAGAACACCGGGGCGTTCCAAGAAAGCAAGCGGATCGCGTTCAGCCGCATCCAGTCCGTCGACATCAACCAGCGCCTTGCCGCCCGACTGCTGGGGTTGGCCGAGGTCACCATCGATGTGGGCGCTGATGCCCCGACCACGCTTTCCTTCCTGACCCGCACGCGCGCCACCCAGATGCGCGACTACCTGATGGCCCGGGCCCACCGGCAGCAGGTCGCCACCTCAGATACGGTGCGGACCGCCTCGGCCTGGGACGACAGCGCCCAAGGCGATCAGGTGCTGATTCGGCTCCACCCCGGCGAGATCATCCTGGGTGCGGTCCTGTCCTCAGAACTCCCGTTCCTTCTGCTCGCGTTCCTCGTCCCGCTGGGATTCTCCATCTGGCTGCAACAGCCCTGGATCGCGCTGGGCGCGGGCGTCCTGCCGCTGATCATCGCGATGGGCGGCTTCCTCTCCAAGCGGCTCGTCGGACAGTTCAACTACACCCTGGCCACCACCCCGGCTGGTATTCGCCTCACCCGTGGCCTGACGACGCTCCACAGCCAGACCATTCCCGCCCACCGCGTGCAGTCGGTACAGATCAGCCAGCCGTTGCTGTGGCGTCCCCTGAAACGGGCCCGCCTGACCTTGACCGTGCTGGGGCTCAAGCTGGGCGACGACAGCCAGGATCTGTCCACGGTCTACCTGCCGATCGGCAACCCGCGACAGATTCAACTCGCGCTGACCGCCCTGTGGCCCAACCTGCGCCTCGAAGATCTCCGCTTCCACCGGACGCCACGACGGGCCCGATGGCTGTCACCCCTGTCGTGGTCGTGGCTCGGATATGCGGGCGACGACCAGGTGCTCGCCGTGCGCGACGGCTGGTTCGAGCGTCACCAAACGATCATTCCGCACGCACGCCTCCAGTCGATGCAAATCTCCCAGGGCCCCCTTGAGCGGCGATTGCGGCTGGTGACGGTGGTCGCCTTGACCGGCGGAACCCTCACCCACACCCGGATCAAGCACCTCGAAGCCGACCAGGCTCGAGGTCTCGCGTTCGGGGAGATGGACCTGGCCCGCGAGGCGCGCTCCCAGGAACGCCAGGCTCCCCCGCCCACCGGGGCGACGTGGCACCTCACCTCGCCCACCGCCGCGGAATCGACCGACGAGGCACACCTGTGGACGCCGTCGACCAGCATCGTCGACCCGCAGCCTCCCTCGCCCCCGTATCAGGCTCCGGCAAGCCCCGCTGATCGCTAAGCTTCGCGCATGAAGAAATTCGCGCTGGGTATCGACATCGGCGGATCGGGGATCAAAGGGGCCATCGTCGACCTCAAGACCGGTGAGTTCGCCACGGACCGGGTTCGCATCCCGACCCCGCAGCCTGCGACGCCGCAGGCCGTGGCCGACGTCGTCAAGCAGATCGTTGACACCTTCGCCGACCAGCTTGGCGATGGCCCGATCGGCATCACCGTGCCGGCCATTGTGATGCACGGGGTGACCCGTTCCGCAGCCAACATCGACCCGGCCTGGGTGGACGCACCCGCTGGTCAGATCTTCGAGAGCCTCCTGGGTCGCGACATCACCATCGTCAATGACGCCGACGCCGCCGGGGTCGCCGAGGTGCGCTACGGCGCCGCCAAGAATCACCCTGGCCTGGTCATCGTCACGACGCTGGGCACGGGTATCGGCACCGCGCTGATCTACGACGGTGTCCTCATCCCCAACGCGGAGTTGGGCCACATCGAAATCGGTGGCGTCAACGCCGAGTCGATGGCCGCAGCGTCGGTGCGTGAGCGCGAACAACTCAGCTACGAGGAGTGGGCCAAGCGCCTGGACCCCTACTACCAGCGCCTGGAGTTCCTGACCTCCCCCGACCTGTTCGTCGTCGGTGGCGGCGTCAGCAAGAACTCCGACAAGTTCCTGCCGTTGCTGCACTTGAAGACGGAGATCATCCCCGCCCAGCTTCGCAACGCGGCCGGGATCGTGGGGGCGGCCTATCTGGCCGCACAGCGTCGGGCCCACCCGGACGCGCTGAAGGACACCATCCCCGGCGTCCCCACCACGAAGAAGGGCGCCAAGAAGGCGTCCCAGTCCTAACCCAACGACGAGGCGGGCCGACGAGAACGTTCTCGTCGGCCCGCCTCGTGGCGTTGCCAGGTCACATCTGGTCGGGAGCCTCGATACCCAAGAGGTTCAGCCCGGTCGCCAGCACCTTCTTCGTGGTGGCGCACAGCGCCAGCCGGGACGCGCGAACCTCCCCTTCAGACTTCAGCACTGGGCACTGCTCGTAGAACACGCTCATCGCCGTCGCCAGATCGAACAGGTAGGTCGCGAGCTTGTGGGGCTGCAAGTCGGACGCCACCCCCACGATGACCTCACCGAAACGGCTCAACAGGAGGGCCAGGTTCTGCTCGGCGGGCTCGGTGAGCACGGTGATGGACTCCCACGCGATCCCTTCGGCCTCGGCGCGGCGCAGGATCTGGTTGGCGCGCGCGTGCGCGTACTGCAGGTACGGGCCCGTGTCGCCGGTGGTGGCGGTCATGCGGACCGGATCGAACACGTAGTCCTTCTGCAACTGGCTCGACAGGTCGGCGTACTTGATCGCCGCCAGCGCCACCGGACGCGTGACGTGCTCCTCGGCGGCGTCCAGCAGGTCGATCAGGTAGGCCGCGGTGCCCTCGCGCGTGGAGAACGGCTTGCCGTCGGCACCCAGCACCATGCCGTAGCCGACATGTTCGGTGCTGACGCCCTCGGGAACGTAGCCCGCCTTGCGCGCCACCGCGAACACCAACTCGAAGTGGTGTCGCTGGCGGGCGTCGGTGACGTAGATGATCCGGTCGGCGTGCAACTGCTCCACGCGGTATTTCTGGGCCGCCACGTCGGTCACGTCATAGCCGTAGCCGCCGTGACGGTTGCGCAAAATGGCGGGGGCGTCGAAACCGTCGACGAACACGACCAGCGCGCCGTCGTCCATCTTGGCGATGCCGCGCGACTCCAGATCGTCACAGACGGCCTCCAGCATCGGGTTGTAGAGGGACTCCCCGGCGATATCGGCGTCGGTCAGCAACACCCCCAGCCGGTCGTAGGCCTCGTTGAAGCCGACCTTGGAGACCTCGATGAGGCGCCGCCAGATCGCCAGCGTCTCCTCGTCCCCAGCCTGGAGTGCCACGACGCGCTCGCGAGCCCGGTCCGCGAACCCCTCATCGGACGACAGGCGGGCGTTGGCACGCTTGTAGAGCGCCTCGGCACCCACCAAGTCGAGGGCGCTCAGGTCGAGGGCCTCATCGAGGGCCTGCTCGATCAGCATGCCGAACTGGCGGCCCCAATCGCCGATGTGATTCTGCGGGATGACCGTGTTGCCGGTAGCGGTCAGGACCCGGTTGAAGCAGTCCCCGATGATCGTGGTGCGCAGGTGGCCCACGTGCATCTGCTTGGCGACGTTCGGTGAGCTGTAGTCCAGCACGATGCGCTGCGGCTGCGCGGCCTGGTCGATCCCCGTATGCGGGTCGGCCAGCAGATCGGACGCCGCCCGGGCCAGCACCTCAGGCTTGATGCGCAGGTTGATGAACCCCGGACCGGCGATCTCGAGCGGTTCGCACAGGTCAGCCAGGTCGATGCGCTCCACCAGATCGGCAGCGACCTCGCGCGGGGGACGCCCCTGCGGCTTGGCCAGACGCAACGCGACGTTAGTCTGGAAGTGGCCGAACTGCGGTTTCGTGGCGGGCCGCATCTCGGGATCGATGCCGGCGGCCGCCTCGACCCGCGCGGAGAGCAGAGAGGCAAGCGATTGCATTGCTCCATGGTCCCACAGCGCGACCGCGTTGACTCACGCCGGCGACGCAGGCAACGCGACCTTCGGCTTGGCCCACGAACGGCCCCGGATGTCCTTGAGGATGTCGTACTCGGCGTCCACGTGAGGTTCGATCGCTGAGTACTTGTCATTGGGGGCGCCGATGATCAACTGGAAGCCCAGCCCCCGCCAGGCGCCGATGGCCCGCTTGGTGAAGTGGGCGTCCGCCTTGATGAGGGCCTCATCCAAGAACACGGGGGCGAACCGAGGACGCTCAGCCCCCGCATCGCCGAGTTGGTAGCGCAGCGCAGCCCCGACGATGAACGCGATGAGCTCTTGCGACTCACCACCGGACTTCTCACCGATGTGGTCGTACAACGCGACATGCTGCCGGGTCCGTGCGTCGACCCGTTCTGCGCTCACCCGGACGTGATTGCGCACGTCGATCAGGTCGGCGAAGTCCGGCGCCGAGCGGCGCATCCGGCCAATGACGCGAGCCATGCGCCCATAGACCTGATCGCGTTCCGCGTCGGTCGTCGCGGCGTCAATCTGGCCCCGGACGGCGCGCAACTCGCTGCGGAACCGGGTGCGCATCTGCGACTGGTTCTCCTTGATCGTGATCTGCAGGCGATGGTCGTCGTCGTAGAACGGCAGATCGGCCAAGATGTCGTTGATCGGCTGGATCCGGTCACGGATCTCTCGCAGGGAACGCCCCAACGCCGAATCGAGGTCGGTCAGGTCGTTGCCCGAAAGCGTCAGCAGGCTGTCGCGCCATTCCTGTTCGAGTTCGTGCAGCCCGCTGGTCTCCAGGTCGGTGAGGATCCGTTCGAAGTCACCGACCGACGTGTCCGGGTCGGTCAACAAGTTCGGGTTGGGCCAGCGCTCCACGAACGTCGCCATCGTGCGCCGCAGGCCCTCCCGCGCGTCACCGACCGCCGCCTGCGCGGCCTCCCGATCTGCGGTGAGCCGCTGGGAGGCGGTCGAGAGCGCGGCGTCGAACCGCCGCAGCGCATCGGAGGGACGGTCATCCTCGCTGGCTGAGGGCGGATCGAACTGCGCGTCCAGGTACGCCCGTGGTGCCTCCGCCAGCGTCAGGGCAGCATCGTGGGCGGCATCGACCGTCGCCTGGGCTTCGTCGACCTGCTCGGTGACGTCGCCCCACTCCTGCTCCAGCCGCTCGGCGACGGCCCGCGCCCGACCAATGTCTTGCTGCAACCCCTCAAGCTTCTGCTTTGCGCGGGCGATCTGACCCTGCAACCCCGCAATGCGTGGATCCCCGGCCGTCACCTCCTCGATGACGACGCCCCAGCGGTCGCGCTCCTGCTCCAACGTGGCGACATCCACCTGTTCCCACGTCAGTTCCGCGACCCGGGCGTAGGCCGCACGCTGGGCGTCCGTGGCGTCCAGACGCGCCTCCGCCCGCTCGACCGCATCCAGCGCGTCCACCAGACGGGCCCGCGACGCGTCGATCTGGGCGGCCAGTTCGCTCAGGCGACGCTGGTTCGAGAAGCCCAACACGTTGCCGCGGCCGTGCCCGCCGTGCGCGCCTCGGGTCAGTTGGGCGATCTGACCGGTCAGCGTCAACGCACGCGGATGCCGCCCCAGGTCTTCGACGCGATCAACGCACACGAAATCGAACCGATCGGCCAGGCGATCCTGGAGCCAGCCCGTGAACGGCCCCGTCTTGTAGTCGAGACGGCCAGGCAAGGTGGCGGGATCCTGCTGCCCCGAGGCGGGCAGGCCCACCCGCACCCCTTCGTAGTGCAGGCGCACCGGCGTGCGAATGCCGTTGATGGCAGCGCGGAAAGCCGGAAGCTTGTCGGCGTCGATCAGGACGGTGGTGGCGAACCCGCCCAGGGCAAGGTTGAACGCCTCACGCCACGGTTCGAACTCGGTCCTGACCTCGATCAGCTCCGCCACGAAGGGAACCTCGTCGACGCTGAGGCCCGCCGCCTCGGCGACCGCCTCGCGAGAGTCGTGTAGGGCCGCCGGAATGTTGCCGGCGCGTCCACGGACGCGGCGCACCTCGGCCTCCCCCTGATCGACCTCGGCCTGAGCCCGTGCGGCGGCTCCCTTGGCCTCGGCGAAGGCTTCCCGAGCGGTGCGTTTCGCGTCGGCGTCCGCGAGTGCTCGACGGGCCCGCTCCGCCAGCGCCGCGAACTGTCGCGACGAGGTGACCGACTCCCCCAGCACCTCCAGGGCCGCGTCCACGCGTCCACGTACCGCCCGCGCGTCACCCAGGCGCCGCTCGATGCCCCGCACCTCACGGTGCGCCGTCTCCAGCCGGTCGCCGCCGGAGGCCCGCAGCGTCTCCACCAGGCCATCCCGCTCGGCCTCAGCGGCGGCCGCCAGCGACACTTTCTCCTGCGTCAACGCGTCCGCGGCACGCTTGCGCGCCTGCAACTCCTCCTCAACGCTGCGCAGCAGGCCCAGCCGTCGCGTCGCACGCCACAGGCTTGCCGCCGAGCGGGGATCGCTGAACTCACCCACCTCGTCGATCAGCCTCAGGCGTTCGGCGGACGCCTCGATGGCGGTGCGCAACCCCCGTACCGGCTCCAGCGCACGCACCTGCTGCTGCGCGGTGTGCATGCGGTGACGGGTCGAGTCGAGTTCGTCGAAGTGCGCCACCACCTCGTCGGCCCGCGCCAGCGTGAGGGGTTCCTCCAACACCAGCCGCTTGTACAAGTCATCGACAGTGGTGATCTGCTGACCGGCCTGAATGCGCGCCAGCAAGCCCATCGCCTTCGATCCGGCCCCTGCTGCCCCGATCCCGAGCGCGGAGTACAGCCGCGCGGAAAACTCCCGATCTGTGGTCACCGGCTCCAGGCCCACGGCCCGCACCGCACCATCGGAGAGCCGCCGAGCGGCTGCCTCCTCCAACACCTTGAGGTCGAAGGGCCCGTCCACGGTCGCCCGCATGCGGACCGTGTCCTCCAGGACGCGAGCCCCAGCGGGGATGTACCAGCCGCGCACCGCGGTGAACCGGGCTCCGTCATGGTCGACCCACGTCATGGCGACGGCCGTCCAGGTGTCCACGCCGTCCCCGCGCAGGACGCGCACCTTCGTGCCCTCCTCCGTCCGGGACTCGTCGATCTTGCCTCGCCCATAGGAGACGATGTTGCGCTGATCGACCCCGCGCGGACGCCCCACCACGCCCCCGTTCGAGGCACCGTTGAACGGTGTCGTGTGCGGCATCATCAGCGCGATGTAGGCGTCCATCAAGGTCGACTTACCCGACCCTGATCCGCCGCACAGCAACGTCGCCGAGGGGGCGAACCGGACGCGGTGCGGCCCGCCGTCGTAGCCACCCCAGTTGACCAACTGCAACTCCTCAGCCAGCCACTGCTGCCCGCGCGAGGCGGCCGGGATCAGGCCGAACAACGTGTCGAGCATGGTCATGATGGGTTGCCCTCCGGCGTGGCGGTCTGAGTGTGCAACCACTCCACGAGGTCGTGGAGACGCTGCGAGCTGACGACGATCTCGACCAGCGGGCTGATCCGATAGCGCCCCTCCGACTCTTCCTCCACGATCCCGTCCGCGCGCAGCCGGACCAGGGCATTGCGGATCGAACGTTGCCTCCTGGCCGTGTCCCCGTCGCCCTCAGCAAAATAGGTCAACACGGTCTGTTCGACCTCCTCAACGTCCACCCGTGCCGAAGGCTCCCCCGCCGTCACCTCACGCTGATAGACGGTTCTGAGGTGAACCAGCACGAGGGTCTCCGCCCGGGTGTACGCGTCGTCACGCAACAGGATCGGGACGTCCACCTCATCGGAGCGCACCTGTTCCTTGTAAGCCACGCCACGCTCGTGATCGACGACGAGTCGCACGAACAGATCGTTGAGCCGCGACTCCAGCACCGCCTGGTTGGCCACCATGATGGCCCAGTCGTCGCGGTGCCGGTCCGCCAGGAGGAACCGGCGCTGCAGCAGACGCACCAGGACGCGCCGGACCGCCTGATCCAGCACCCCGCGGTCCCCCGCGAACAGTTCCTCGGGGTCGTCCTCCATCGCAACCGGGTCGATGAAGGGGGATTCGGCCTCCCCCGGGGCGAGTTCGTCGATCATGGCGTTCCTTCCTTCACGCTGTGCGCGGTGACCGACCCGAAGGCAAACCGCCGCGACGTCCCATCGGGACGCACCGCCTCCACGACAGAGATGTCCTCGCCCTCGGTCATGCCGTTGCGGTGGGCGATCTCCAGCAGACCCAGCAGATCCACCGGACGCCGAGTGTCAGGGCCGGCCCCCGCGAACGCCGTCGCGAGATCGAACTCCTCGCCGAGCCCGGCGACGTACTCCTCCAGTTCGGCGTACCGCGGCCCGCCCCAGGCGCGCTGGTCTCCCTCGTCGAACTCCACGTCCGCGGGGGACTCCTCCAGCGGCTCCGGCCCCGCCGCGGGATGGATGTCGCTCAGGGTTTGGCGGAGGTGCCCCAGCCCGGCCACGGGGAAGCTGCGCAGCGGCGTCACCCGGTCACCGGGTCGAGACTGCTGCATCCAGGCCTGCAAGCCTGCCATCGCGGCCCGCAACAAGTCGTCGACCTGACGGTCCCGCACCGGGTCGTGAGTGCGCACCTGCGCGGTGATGACGTGCGAGGCGCGGCGCTGCGCCGTGAGCACCTCCTCGACCCCCTGTTCGAGGCGTCGCCCCACCGCCTCCAGTTCGGCGCGCTGATCGGCATCCATCACCTGAGCAAAGGGGCGCGTCTGCAGCACGTGCAACTGCGTGGCGAGGCGGTCGATGCGCTCCGGGTCGCCGATGAGCCGCAACGCCCCCGCGAACGCACGCCCCTCCGGGGTCGACTGCAGCACGTGCTGGCCGCGCTGCAAGTACTCGCGCAGCACATCGCCTGTGGGTCGCACGTCGCCGCGCAACTCGGCGACGACATCGCGTTGCATCGCCTTGATGGACTCGGCGACGCGCGAGAAGTCCGCGGGCAGTTCCCGAGCCAGGTGCAGGACGTTCTCGGCCTCCTCGAGCAAAAGCTCCTCGTCGGCGGCCTCGACCGGAGCCCCCGCCCGCAGGGACGCAATCTCGGCGTCCAAGGCTGCGCGCTGCTCCTCCAAACGAGCCAGCCGACGTTCGGGGTCCGCGTCGGCGTCATCGGCTAGCCGCTCGATGGCCTCCAGGAGGGAACGCACGCGCGAGGTGGAGACGCGCGTGCGTCCGCTGCCTGCGCGTCCGGCGATCTCCAAAGCTCCGACCGCGTGGGCCGAGAGCCGGTACACCTCGACATCGTCCTCGATCTGAGGCACCAGCCATCCGAGCCGCACCCACTGGCGGCAGACGTCCCGGGCGGTGCCGGTCGGGATACGTCGGTCGGCATCCTCATCGGCGAGGTAGCGCAGCAGATCGGTGGCCTCCCCCACCTCGGCGTGCGCGTCCGCAACCGAGACGGCGGGCCTGTCGGGGGTGAACACCAAAGACAAGACGGCCACCACGAACGGCGCATAGCGACCGTGGAGCATGTCCAAGGTCGGGTTCTTGAAGGCCGCCAAGGAACGCTGATAAGCGGCCTCGGCCCGGGAACTGGTCATCGAATCAAGCCTAACGCTCTTCCAGAGGATGCCTCAGGAGCGCAGTGCCGTCCCCACGGCGTCGGAGGGTCCGTCCACCACAGCGGGGCTTCGATGAGTGAGCAGATCCCACACCATCTTCACGTTGGCAGCCAGTTCGCGCCGCGCGAACCCATCCCAGTACCGCGAGGAACGCCGCACCGTCACGTCCCCCACGCCGACCGCGTCCACGCCGACAGCCCGGCAGGTCGCGACCGCGCGGGGCAGGTGGTAGCGCTGGCTGACCAGCAGCGCCGACGTCACCCCGAACACGTCCCGCGCGCGCACGCACGTGTCGTAGGTGTCGAGCCCTCCGGGATCCTCCACGATGCGGGCGGCCGGGACGCCGACGGAGACCAGGTAGTCCTTCATGTTGGACGTCTCCCGGTGATGGGCGTCCGCGTTGTCCCCCGACACGATCAAGACCTTGACGCGGCCTTCAGCGACGAGGGCGGCACCCAGATCGAGCCGCGCGCGCAGATACGGCGAGGGACGCCCTGAGGGATACATCTCCGCACCGAAAATGATCGCGACATCGCGAGCCGGAGCCCTCGCGGGAGTCTGGATGCGCCCGTGGGCCATCCAGCGCGCCCACATCGCCGGTGCCGCGATCACGCCTGCCCCCAGGGCCGACAGGCAGACGACTGCAATGAGGATCCGCAGCCCCGTCCGCGCCCCTCGCGCCGCGCGCGTCAAGCCCTCAGCCCTCTCGATGCTGCTGGTAGTAGGCGATCAGGCCCTGCGTGGAGGGATCCAGGCTCGCCAAGGCGGCATCGTCCCCAGCGAGGGCGGGAGTGATCTGCTTGGCCAAGACCTTGCCGAGTTCCACGCCCCACTGATCGAAGCTGTTGATGCCCCACACGACGCCCTCCACGAACGTGATGTGCTCGTACAAGGCGATGAGCTGCCCGACCACCGACGGCGTCAGGGCGGGCGCCATGATGGAGGTCGAGGGTCGGTTCCCCGTGAACACCTTGGCGCTCACCAGGTGCTCCGGGACGCCGTCGGCGCGCACTTCGTCGGCCGTCTTGCCGAACGCCAGTGCCTTCGACTGGGCGAAGAAGTTCGCTAGGAACAGTTCGTAGACGTCCTGGTCGCCGTCGCGCAGTTCCTTCGTCGGGGACGCCACCGCGATGAAGTCGGCCGGGATGAGTTGCGTCCCTTGATGCAGCATCTGGTAGAAGGCATGCTGACCGTTCGTTCCGGGTTCACCCCAAAACACTTCGCCCGTGGCGGTCGTGACGGGCGTCCCGTCGGCCCGCACGCTCTTGCCGTTGGACTCCATGGTCAACTGCTGCAGGTAGGCGGGGAAGCGGTGGAGGTACTGGGCATACGGCAGCACAGCGTGGCTGCGGGCCCCGAAGAAGTTGACGTACCAGATGTTCAGCAACCCCATCAGGGCAGGCACGTTCTCGTGCCACGGCGCGGTCGCGAAGTGGTCGTCGATCGCGTGGAAGCCCGCCAGGAACTCCTCGAAGTGCTGGGGCCCGATCGCGACCGCGATCGCGGTGCCGACGGCGGAATCCACCGAGTAGCGCCCGCCGACCCAATCCCAGAACCCGAAGGCGTTGGCCGGATCGATCCCGAACGCGGCGACCTTGTCCAGCGCCGTGGACACGGCCACGAAATGCCGCGCAATGGCGGAAGCCTGAGCCGCGTCCGATCCGTCGATGGCGCCCGCGTCGGCGAGGCCGCGCAGGAGCCAATCGCGAGCCAGCCGCGCGTTGGTGATCGTCTCCAAGGTGGTGAAGGTCTTTGAGACGACGATGAACAGCGTCGTCTCGGGATCAAGATCGGCGGTCTTCTCGTAGATGTCGCTCGGGTCGATGTTGGACACGAACCGGCATTCCAGCCCGGCCTGCTTGTACGGCAGGAGCGCCTCGTAGACCATGACGGGCCCCAGGTCGGAGCCGCCGATGCCGATGTTGACCACGGTCGCGATGGGCTTGCCGGTGACACCCTTCCATGCGCCGGACCGCACCTGGTCGGCGAACGCGTAGACGCGGTCCAGCACCTCGTGCACGTCGGCGACGACGTCGCGGCCATCCACCTCCAGCACCTGCCCACGCGGACGCCGCAGCGCGGTGTGCAGCACGGCGCGATCCTCGGTCACGTTGATGTGATCACCGCGAAGCATGGCGTCGCGATGCTCCGCCAGACCCACCTGATCGGCGAGCCCACACAGTGCGTCCACGATGGCGTGATTGACCAGGTTCTTCGACAGGTCGACGTGCAGATCGCCCGCGGAACGGGTGAACTTTGCGGCCCGGCCCGGATCAGCCTCGAACCAGCCCCGCAAGTCGGGACTGAATGCCTCAAAGAGGTCAGACAGTGTGGCCCAGGCGTCCGTCTTCGTCGCGTCCATCATGCTCCCAGCCTATGGGCTCCCGGAACTGTCCGTGACGCGCACGCACAGCGACGGACGCCAGCCCCGAGCACAACAAACAACGGCCTGCCCCGCAGGGGACAGGCCGTCGACGTTGAGAGAAGGATCAGAGCTTGACCGAGACGTGCACGTGGTCGTAGTGGTTCGCGGTGATGCTGCCGCGGTCGGCCATCGGGCGCCAGTACGGCTTGTACGGCGTCCAGATCTTCTGCTCGAAGATGACGTGGTCGATCTTGAACGCGTCGGCGTTGGCGGTCACGTAGTTGGCGACCTGCCACCCCTTGGCGGAGTCGGAGAACGTCATGAAGTCGATGGCGCCGCCGAACTGGTGGTTCGAGAGGCTGTTGGCGCGGTAGCCGCCGATGCTGGTGAACGACCACTTCGCGGTGACCGCGCTGTAGACCACCATCGCCCGCGGCTTCAGGCCGAGAACCGACGGCCCGCTGTACTCGGTGTTGCCGTCGTAGGAATCAGACGAGCCGCCGCTGGGCGCCGAGGCGGCCTTGGGTGCGGCCTTCGCTGCCGCAGGAGCAGGCGCAGGCGCAGCGGTTTCCTTCTTCGGTGCGGACGCGCCAAGTTGCGCGTCGGAGACATAGCCGACCTTGCCGTCGAAGGCGATCTGGCGGAACCCGGACTCAACCTTGTCGGTGATCGAGACCTTGTCGCCCTCCTTGATGCTGCCCAGCTCCGCAGCATCCTTCGAGGCCTGCGCGCGCACCGTCAGCGTGGACTGCGCGTACTTCGTACCGGCCGCTGCACCGAAAGACGAGGACCAGGACGCGGCAACGAACTCTTCGGCACCCTGAGCGTTGGCGTCGGCGTCGGTGGCGTCCGTCTGAGGCACCTCGGCAGCCGGACCCATGACGCGCAGCGCGTCACGAGAGACCACATCGGTGTCACGGTCGGGCGCCGGCACAGCGGTGCTCGGCTGCTCCGCACGCAGGTTCAGCGCGAACGCGCCGGAGGTCGCCAGCAGCGCGACGGAGACGGCGGCCGGAGCCACCCGGGTGCGCATGAGCTGCGAACGGGTCCGCACCGAGCGGCGCGGGGCCGAACGGAAGGCTGCGGCGTTACCCTCGGGCTCGAGGGTCGCGTTCACATCTGAGACGCGGCGGGGCTGGTACATCTGGTGTCTCCGTTACTGCTTGAAACTGAGGACGATGACTAAGCTAGCTGAGATTTTCTCAGGCACCAACCCCATCTGCCCTCCGAGTCTCGAGTTGCCTCCAGTTGCCGAAGGACGCCGCCCGCCTCGCCACCTCCTCTAGGGGGTTGACATCGGGGGAAATCTCAGGTTTCACGATGACGTCCTGCACCACGACGGCGACCGCGCCCGCGTCCAGCCACATCTCGCACTGGTAGCGCTCCAGCCGCCCCCAGGGCACCACGTCGACCCCCGGGACGAGGACCGGCAATGTGCGCGCATAACTCGACCCCAGAGCGTCGGCGGGTACGACGAGCACGGGAGCCGAACGCGCCTGGTACGCGCCCACCACTTCGGTGGGCGTCAGCGCACCCGCCAAGAACGGCAGCGGCGCCTCCGCGCCCGCGGGAACAGCATGCGGCACCAGCCAGAAGGCTGCTCCGGCCTCGGATGCCGCCGCCATATCGTCGAGGTTCCAGGCGCCCGCCACTCCGATACGCACCCGGCGCCCGAAGATCGCGAGGGCCTCGGGGAGTTGATCCAGCCGATCGGCGGGCCAAGCCCACGCCGTCAGCCCTTCATCGGCCAGCACCTCCCCGACCGCGACCCAGTCCGCGACGCCCCCTGCAGGCAATGCCACGATCACGGTGCGCCCAGCCAGGGCGTCCTCCAGCGCGCTCATGGTCACAGCATGCCGCACCTGGGGCCGACACCGCGCACCGTCACGAGGCGGTCCACCCGAGCCTCAGTTTGGTCGCGGCCCTCCCCATCGAGTCCAATAGAGGGGTGCCTACCCCCATCTCCGACGTCCCTATCGACATCGCCCTGGTCGAGGAACTGCTCGCCGAGCAGTGCCCCGCACTGGAGGGGCTGCCCCTCACCTGCCTGGGCAACGGCTGGGACAACGCGGTCTACCGCCTCGGTGATTCCTTGACGGTCCGTCTCCCCCGCCGCGCCCAGGCCGCTCCTTTTCTGGAGAACGAGATCACCTGGCTGCCGCTCATCGCCTCCTTGCTGACCGCACCAGTCCCCCAGCCTGTTTACGCGGGGCACCCCACGCGTTCCTACCCCTACCCCTGGATGGTCGCCCCCTGGTTCGAGGGGACGCGGGTCGCCGCAGTGCCGCCCTCCGAGCGGACGGCACTCGCCACCGACCTCGCAGATTTCTTGTGGACCCTGCACGCTCCCGCGCCAGCCCATGCCCCGATCAATCCCTTCCGAGGGATGTCGCTGGCGCAGGAAGGTCCCGACACCCGCGCCCGTGCTCGCATCAATCAAGAACCACAGCGCGACGCCCTGCTGCGGCGCTGGGAGTCCTGGGTGAGCGCACCTGACTTCGACGACGTCGACCTGTGGCTGCACGGCGACCTTCACCCGGCCAACATCGTGATGAGCGGCGACGGACGCCTGGCCGCCGTCATCGACTGGGGTGACATGACGGTCGGGGATCCCGCCTGCGATCTGGCGACGGCCTGGCTGACCTTCGACCAGCAGGGACGCGCCATCTTCCGAGAGCGTCTCGACCAGGGCGGCGCCATTGACCCTGCCACCTGGCAGCGCGCGCGAGCCTGGGCCTTGTATTTGGGTTTGATGCTTGCGCAGGACTGCGCCGACGATCCCGACCTTCAAGAGTGCGGGCGCCATGCCCTTCGCTCGCTGCTCGACGAATCCGTCTAGCCATTGTGTTATTCGTTGAGCAGCCCGCGCCTTCCTCATCCCCCGGGGAGCATTCCCCGGGGGAAGCCCCTCACTCCCCGCCGCCCAACCTAAGGATCCCCGGCGCGACAAGCGGCGATGGATCGGACACAAATGATGAAAAACGTCACCTCTTGGGCCGGATCGTGTCCAATCGCCACCCTTAACCCCTATAGGCTGGTCCCCATGTCGCGCGCGCACACCTATCCAGACGACATCCGCGAACGGTTGATCGCAGCTGCGTATGCCCGCCTGCAGGAAGAAACCCCCGAGCAGATGGCACTGCGGGAGCTGGCAGCCTCCGTCGATACCTCCACCAACGCCATCTACTCGATCTTCGGGAACAAGAACGCGTTGGTGAAGGAGGTCACCCTCATCGCCAAGGAGCAGTTCCGCGAGGCACAGCATCACGACCTCACGGGTCCGCCCGTCCCGGCTCTGGCCCATGGGCTGCGCGTGTACCGCCAGTGGGCCCACAACCATCCCTCGCTCTACCGCATCATCTTCAGCGGCAACGCCGAACAAGGGGCCGTCACCACGTTGGACGACAAGGCGATCCAGCCCCTGCGCACCTTGTTGGGGCGTCTCGCCGAGGCCGACCTGCTCCAAGAGGGAACCCAGGACGGGCAACTGCTCGCCTTGTGGGGGGCCTTGCACGGACACGTGCTGCTCGAGTTGTCGCTGTGGCCTGGCCAAGGCGCCCAGGAGGACCTGTACTCCGAACACGAGCGTTCGCTCATGCGCGGGCTCCTCACCGACGCTGCCCTCGCATCTCTGGCCTGAACCCCACCTCGTTGGCCCGGGCGTCGCGCGGGCTCAGCCCTGGCACCGACGCCTAGGTTTGGCTTCGCCGGAAGTTCTCGAAGCTCCGTGACGCCGTGGGGCCCCGTTGCCCCTGGTAATGCGAACCCCGCTGGGCGGAACCGTAGGGATGCTCCGACGGTGAGCTCAACTGGAAAAAGCACAACTGCCCGATGCGCATCCCCGGCCACAACGTGATGGGCAGCGTGGCGACGTTACTCAACTCCAACGTCACGTGCCCGGTGAAGCCCGGATCGATGAAACCCGCGGTCGCGTGCGTGAGTAACCCCAGCCGCCCCAACGAACTCTTGCCCTCGACACGGGCCGCGATGTCGTCGGGGAGCGTGACCTGTTCCAAGGTCGATGCCAAGACGAACTCTCCTGGGTGCAGGATGAAGGGCTCCTGCGCGTCCACCTCCACCAGCCGCGTCAGTTCTGGCTGCTCTTGCGCGGGGTCGATGAACGGATACTTGTGGTTGTCGAACAGGCGGAAGTACCGATCCATGCGCACGTCGACGCTGGCCGGTTGCACGAGCCCCGGGTCGTAGGGGTCGAGCCTGATCCTGCCGGCGTCGAGGTGGGCGGTGATCTCGCGATCTGACAACAGCACACGTCGACCCTAGCGGGACCACCCTCACCACACCATGGATGCCCACCTGCGGGCGACTCCCCGCGCCCTACAGTGCTCGGGTGAACGACCACGCCGCCGACGCGGCCCCCGGGATCTCCGCGCCCCCTCGCCCGGCGGGTGAACGCCTCGGGCTGGTCACAGGGATCGCCGCTTACGGCATCTGGGGCTTCTTTCCCCTCCTGTTCCCGCTCCTTCTGCCCGCCGGACCGCTGGAGATCCTCGCGCACCGCGTGCTGTGGTCGATGCTGGCCGTCGGGCTCGTCCTGGTCGCCCTCCGCCACCCGTGGGGGTGGTTCCGTGACGCCCTCGCCCCACGCCAACTGCCGTGGATGCTGCTGGGGTCCCTGCTGATCGGCGCGAACTGGCTCACCTTCATCTGGGCCATCAACAACAACCATGTGGTCGAGTCGAGCCTGGGCTACTTCATCAACCCGCTGGTCAACATCCTGCTCGGCGTCCTCGTGTTCGGGGAGAAGATGAGCCGCGGCGGCCTCATCGGCACCCTGCTGGCGGCTGCGGGTGTCACGGTCATCGCCTGGCAGAACTGGGCGGGCCTGTGGGTCTCCTTGACGTTGGCGGCCAGCTTCGGTCTGTACGGCCTGGTCAAGAAGCGCGCCACCCTGCCCGCCTTGGAGGGGCTCTTCTTGGAGTCGGGCCTCCTCACACCGCTCGCGGTCGCGTATTGGGTCTACCTCGCCGCGACCGGGGCGAGCACGTTCGGTGCTGGGCTCGGACACTCGGCGCTGTTGATCCTCGCGGGCATCTTGACGGCGCTACCGCTGTGGCTGTTCGCGATCGCGGCCCCGCGGCTGCCGTTGGGCGTGGTCGGGGTGCTGCAATACGTCGCCCCCACCATCCAGTTCCTCTTGGGCTTGACCGTGTTCAAGCAGGTCGTCACCCCGTCGTATTGGGCGGGTCTGATCCTCGTGTGGTGCGGATCGGTGGCCTACCTGGCGACGGTGTTCTCCCGGACGCGTCGCGCACGGGCGGCGCGCCCCTCAGACGCGACGACTCCTCACTGAGCCTTAACGTGCGTCCCCGGGCCACGGCGAGCCGTCGATGCGCCCCAGGAAGTCGTCGGACGGATCACCCTCGTAGCCCTCGTGGAACGGCTCCAGGTGGGCGGCGGTCAACACGGTGAGCGCATTGAAGATCCCCGAGGCGAACTCCTCGGCGAACAGCGCCGACAGCGCTTGCCGGTGGGACTCCTCCAAGGAACTCAACAGCCCGTTCATCGCCACCTGGTCGGGGTCGGTGTCGACGTCCGCGTTAGGGTTCCACACCCCGATCCGGATCCGCTCCGCGGAAACCTGACCGGGGCCCTGCAAGCAGGCCACCACCATGGCGTCGATCATCTGCCGGTACAGCCAGCGGGAATCGTGCTCGGTCATGCCTCCATCATGCACTCCCGCACTGCCCAGCGCAGCCCCTGCCTCAGGACAGCCGGGCGGCAAAGGATCCCTGCTCGCGGTACATCTCGACGCTTTCCCGCAGGGCGCGCAAGACGTAGGGCGGGAACTCCATCCCCTGACGGTTCGCCCACAGGAGCTTCGCTTCCAGGCGGCCGATCTCCTTGGCGAACACCTCCAGTTGGCCGCTGAAGCCGAGCACGTCGATCACCTCGCCCATCGTCGCCTGGTGCTGCGGATCGTTGTGGGTCCCCACGAGTTCGTAGGAGTGTTCGCGCAGGACGCGGGCCAAGTACAGCTGCCAGGGCCTGAGCGTCCCGTCGGTGGTGATCTTCTCCGCACTCATGCGGTAGAAGGCGAAGTGGCCGGGCTCTTGGCGTTTGATCTGATTGATGATCGTGTCGCGGACGGCGAGTTCGCCCAACTCATCGAGTTGGCTCGACAAGGCGTTGTACGCCAAGACGGCCTGGCGTTCGGTGGAGGCGCCCGTGAAGTAGTAGATGGTGCGCGCGACGTCTTGGATGGGCTCCCACTTCGCGAGCGCGCCCAGGGCTTGCACCGCGAACCCGACCTGCAGGAGGGGTTCGGCCTCGGGCAGGTCGATGCGCCGTTTCAGCTCGTCGAGGATCTGGCCGTGGGCGATCTCCTGGTCGTACCAGACGTCGGAGTAGAACACTTTGTCCGCCTCGGACGGGTTGGGCATGATCGTCAGCAGTTCGAGCACATTGCGCTCGACCTCGAGTTCGACCCGCGCCAGGTAGTCCAGGACGCCCGCGAAGCGCGTCCGCAAGACATCGGGGTTGTTGACGGTGAAGTCGACCGAATCCATCCGGATCGGGGGATGCTCCTCGCCCAGCTTGTTGACGTGAGCCAGCAGCGTCGCATCGGTGATCTGACGTGAGCGGGCCATGCCTCAAGGTAAACATGTCCGCGGCTGGAATCGCAGCCCGTGCCCACCCACTGGAACGATCGCTCTAGTCGCCGCCCCTTCACGGCTACCCCTCCGCGACACGGTGACCGCCGAGCCCCGGGCGGCACCTCGCACTCGCGTCACCGCGCGCACGAGGCACCCTTCCCCCGGGGTCAGCAAGGACCTGCCTAGCTGCGCTTCCAATCCTCGATGGGCCAGTATTGGCGGCTCGCCACCCGGTACAGGGGCAGGTCCGGGTTGACCGCAACCGGACGCCCCACGAGCCGCAGCCAGCTCACATCCGCGACGGAATCGCCGTAGCCGTGAGACCGAGTGAGGTCGATGCCATGCTTGTCGGCATAGTCCTTCAACCATTGGGCACGGGCCTCGTCCACCATGGGCGGGGTGGCCAGATAGCCGGTGAGGCGGCCGTCCTCCACGTCCATGCTCGACGCGATCACGGCGTCGAACAGCGGTGCCAGCGGGGCTGCCAGGAGATCGAGGGATCCGGTCACCAAGACGGTGCGGTGCCCGGCCGCACGATGCTGCTCAATCCGCGCGAGCGCCCCCGGACGCAGCGAGCGCATCAGCGCCTCGCCCCAGGGCCCGTCGACGGCGCGCTCGATGTCGGTGACGCGCGTGCCCGCATAGCGGCGGCTGAACGCACGGACGAACTCGCCGCGATCGCGCCGCTCCGCCTTGAGGTACACGTTCGTCTTGCCGACCAGGTCGACCAGTTCGCTCGGGAACTGCCCCAGCGGCCGGATGAACCGCATGATCGACAGGTACTGGGTGAGCAAGGAACTGGGCAACACGGTGCCCTCCAGATCGAACACCGCAAGCACGTCGGTGCCCGACTCCAGGGGCCGCGCCTTCGAGCGGGACGCCTTGCGCGCACTGGACGCCCGGGCGTGGACCTTCGCCAGCGACGTCATCGCGGGCAGGTGGACGTCTTGCCAGTAGTGGGTCCAGTCGATGTCGCGGACGTCGAAGGTCTCATCCTCGGGGGTGCCTGCAGGCAGTTTCGCCCCCAGTGCGCGCGTCTGCTGGTCGTCGAACAGCATCTCGGTACGGGTGTAGCTCTGGTAAAGGTCCACGTAGTTCCGCAACGAACCCAGGCCGCGTTCCATGCGGTTCAAGGTGCTCGTCCACCGCTGGGTGAGCGGGCTGGACGGCAGCGCCGCGCCGATCCGGGACCCGAGCGCAGAGAGGCGCTCCTTGAAGCGCAGCGAGCGCTCTGCGGCATTGTTCGCGGGGAAGCGCCAGGTGGGAACGACGATGGGATGCCCCTTGTCGTCCTGCAGAGGATGCTGCAAGAAGAAGGTGCGCACCTCGCCGTACATCCGGTGGAACGGCAGCGGGTTCGAGGCCCCCGAGCAGACCTGGTAATACCCGGCGTCCGACGCCTCGGGCCCTTGGTGCCCCAGCCTCGCCAACGCGAGCACCACGTTCACGACGTAGTCGACGGGGATGACGTCCAGTACGGAGTCGGGCAGGCCGGGGAACTCCGGCAGGTGCCCCTTCGCGTAGGCCATGATCAGCGGGTCGGCGACCTTGAAACCGTCGATCCATCCCGGAACCGGGTGCCGCAGGGCCGACTCGATGATGGAGGGACGCACGATGGAGAGGCGATGCCCCTTCCCCGCCCATTCCTGTTCCGCGACCCGCTCCCCCATCGCCTTGCTGAAGGTGTAGACGTCGGTCCACCCCAAGGACCGGGCGCGAGTGCGGCCCAACTCGACCATGCGGGCCGTGATCCAGTCGACGCGGGCCTGCTCTGAGGCGCGGGCGACCGTCTTGGGGCCCTCCTTGCCGTGCCCGGCGGTGGCCTGGTCGATGAACGTCTGCAACATTTCGGGGGTCCGGGACGCGGCCTCGGCCTCCGCGCGAGCCACCCGCGCAGCTTGGAGTTCAGCACGCCAGTCCACATCGTGGTCAACCGACGTTTCGGGACGCAGCCCCTTCGCGATTCCGCCCACGTAGCAGGTGGAGACGTGGATGACGTGCGGGTCGAGACCGGACGCGGACAGCGCGCCGTACAGGGCCTGCGGGCCACCGACATTGTTGGCGAACGCCTCATCGATCGGTGCGTCGAAGGACACCGTGGAGGCCGAGTGCACCACCACGTCCACGGGGACATCGATCCGCTCCAGCGTCGAGAGATCACCCTCGATGACGGCCGTGCGCTCAGCGAAGATCCGTTGGGCCTCCGCGTCACCGACGGCACGCCGCCAGGACGCGAACACGGGCTTGCGCAGCAGGCGATCGAGCCGTGCGCGCCCGGTTTGGCTGCCTTTGGGGCGGATCACGGTCGTGATCGTCGCGTCCGTGGAGGACAACAGCCGCTCCAAGACGGCCTGGCCCAGAAAGCCGGTCACACCGGTGAGCAGGACATTGACAGGTTGGTTGGGCATGGGGGGCTCCTTCCAGCGACACCTTGGGGGTGCCTCGGCACGAGGAGCGTAATGTAGCGTGACCTCCCATGCGGGCAGCGCTCATCACCGGTGGCACCTCCGGCATCGGGCTCGCCTTCGCCCGAGCGCTGGCCAGACAAGGCCATCCCCTCATCGTGGTGGCTCGTGATCACGACCGACTCGCCACGGTGTCGGCTGACCTCGCCTCGGCCTTCGGGGTGAGCGTGGAGACGCTCGCCGCCGACCTGAGCGACCGCGCCGACGTGGACCGGGTCGCGGCGCGTCTGCGCACCGGCGATGTCGACATCCTCATCAACAATGCGGGGTTCTCGCTGAAGACGCCGCTGGTCGGCGGCGACGAAGCCCTCGCTGATCGCGCCTATGAGGCCATGGCCCGAACCCCCCGCGTCCTGGCTGCGGCGATCGCGCCGTCCCTGGTCGCCCGCGGGCATGGCACGATCATCACAGTCGCTTCCGTCTCGGCCCTGACCCGTCAGGATTCCTACTCGGCACTGAAGGCGTACACGCTGGCCACCTCCGAAGTCCTGGCCAACGAACTGGCTGGCACGGGGGTCACGGTGACGGCCGTCCTGCCCGGCTGGGTCCGCACCTCGTTTCACGCTCAGGGAGGCGCGAAACGATCCAAGGTTCCCGCGGTGTTGTGGCTCAGCGCCGACCAGATCGCCACCGAGGCGCTGCGGGACGCGGCACGGGGCGTCGTCATCTCGGTACCGTCGCTGCGCTACAAGATCCTCGCCACCGCCTTGCGCCTGTTGCCAGGTGGGCTGATGCGTTTCATCTCGTCGAAAATCTCTGGACGCGCCACGGGGCGTCCCGCATCGGAAGGAGACCGGGCATGACACCCGACGTCAAGCACATGAAGTGGTGGGGCTGGGGCGAGGAGGGCGTGTTCTTCAACTACCTGAACAAGCCCCAGTTCGCGCCGTTTGTGAAGAAGGCGCTCGACATCGACCTGCGTCCGCGCAAGATCGACACCATCGCCTTCGACCCGGACACCGTGCCGGACTCGACGCTGCCCGACGACCTCGCCGCCGCCCTGGTGGCCGTGACCTCACCCGATCAGGTCAGCGTCGATCCCCACGAGCGGGTCGTCCACGGGCATGGCAGTTCGGTCACCGAACTACTGCACGTCAGCCGCGGCGACTACGGCCGTCTCCCCGAAGTCGTCGTCTACCCGGCCACGGATACCGAAGTCGCCGGGGTGCTGGCGGCGGCGGTGGAGCACGACGCTGTCGTCGTGCCTTATGGCGGCGGCACGAACATCGCTCGCTCGCTGCAACTCGACCCGGCGGAGAAGCGCCCGATCATCTCGCTGGACACCGGCCTGTTGTCGGGGCTGCGTGAACTCGACGAGGACTCCGGCCTGGCCCGCGTCGGGGGTGGCATGCAAGGTCCGGCGCTGGAGGAGGCCCTCAACGACCGCGGCTGGACGCTGGGCCACATGCCCGACTCGTTCACCCATTCCACGGTCGGCGGCTGGGCTGCCACCCGCTCGTCGGGCATGCAGTCGGACAAGTACGGCGACATCGCAGGCATCGTGCGCGGCATGACGGTGGTGCGTCCGGCGGGCACAGTGACGCTGCGTCCGGTGCCCAGCGAGTCGACGGGGCCCTCGCTGCGTGAGATGTTCATCGGCTCGGAGGGGCGCCTCGGCGTCATCACCGAGTTGTGGGTTCAGGTACACCGCCTCCCCGCCGAGCGCGTGGTCGTCGCCTACATGTACCCCGAATGGAAGTCGGCGGTCGCCGCGATCCGGCAGATCGCCGCCGACGAGGTTCCCACCACGTTCGTGCGCATCTCCGACGGCAACGAGACGGGTTTCTCCCTGGCGACACAGAAGGCGGCCACCACGCTGAAGAAGAAGCTGGAAGGCAAAGCGCAGGCGGGGTTGTGGGCGGTGATGCGGCGTCGTGGCTGGAACACCGACCAGATGTGCATCAGCTACGTGTGCTTCGAGGGCCTCGCCGCTGATGTGGCCGCCCGCCGCAAGGCCGTCGACGCGATCGCCCGCCGTCACGGCGCCCTCTCCCTGGGCACCGGGCCCGGCGCGTTGTACGACCAGAAGAAGTTCGACACTCCCTACCTGCGCGACTTCCTCTTGGAACAGGACGTGATGGGGGACGTTTCCGAGACCGCAGCCCCCTGGTCGAAGCTCAACGGCGTCCATCGTGCCGTGTACGCGGCCGCCGAGAAGGCCTTCGCTCAACTCGGCCGCAAGGGCTGGATCATGAGCCACCTGTCGCACTCCTACCATGCGGGCGCCTGCCTGTACTTCACGTTCGCGTTCAAGGCCGGGGAGAAGCCCGACGCCGAGTACGCCCTGGTGAAGACCGCCATCCAGCAGGCGTTCGTGGACGCCGGGGGGACGTTGTCGCATCATCACGGCGTCGGGATGGAGCACGCCCCCTGGATGGAGCAGGTGGTTTCCACCGAAGGCGTCGCCCTCATGCGTTCCCTGTTCGATGCGGCCGATCCGGGCGCACACCTCAACCCCGGCAAGGTCATCGATGCACCCCTGACCCTGTTCGACAGCCTCGAGTGACCACCATGATCAAGCTCCTGCTGGTCTTCGGCGGCGGGGCCGTGGGAACGCTCGCCCGGTATCTCCTGGGCGTGGCGATCCCCCACATCCCTGGCGTCCCGCCGAACTGGTCGGTCTTCCTGGCTAACCTCATCGGCGCGTTCCTCATGGGACTCGTGATGACGGTGCCGTGGGGCCGCCGCGACGGACGCGGCCTTGACGTCGAGCACTGGCGCCTCCTGCTGGGCACCGGCGTCCTGGGCGGATTCACCACCTACAGCGCTTTCACCGTCGACATCGCCGGTGCAGCCTCGGCCATCGCCGATCCTGTGACCTCCTGGTTGGTGTGGTTCGTCCTCGGGCAGGTGGTTGCCGGGATCCTTTTGGCGTGCGCCGGCATCGCTCTCGGTGTCCGCCTGTGGCCCGCCCAGGAGCAGCAGTGACCTGGCTGTGGGTGATGTTCGCCGGTGGCGTCGGATCGGTCCTGCGCTACCTTCTCGTGCTGGGTCACGAAGCCTTCTTGCGGGCGCGGCGGCAACCTGTCCCTTCCGATGAGGAGATCATCCCCACGGTGAGTGGCACCTTTGTCGTCAACGTCGTCGGCGCTGTCGTCATGGGCGCGGTCGTGGCCGCGACCGGGTCGATGGAGGCGCAACCTGTCGTGACCACCGGCCTGCTGGGCGGGTTCACGACCTTCTCGGCCGCATCCCTGGAGACGGCCCAGGATGTGCGCGCCCGCCGCTGGGCCCGCGTCGTCGCGGTCCCCCTGGCGATGATGATCGCCTGCCTACTGGGCTTCTGGCTGGGAGTGATGGCCGTCCGAAGCATCCCACCCATGGGATGATTTCCGCGTGAGTGTTCCCGTCTCCCCAGGTTCGCCGCTGGTGAACCCGGGGTTTCGCTTGTTGTGGGGCGGGCAGGCACTCAGCCAGGTCGGCTTCCAGTTCCAGACGCTCGCCATGCCCGTGATCGCGGTCACGCTGCTGCACGCCACCGAAGCCGACATGGGCTTCCTCAACGCCGCCAACACTGCCGCTTTCCTCCTCGTGGGCCTCTTGGCAGGGGGATGGGTTGATCGGATGCGCAAACGGCAGGTCATGATCGTGGCGGACGCCGTCCGCGCGGTCGCCATCTGCGCCATCCCCGTGCTGTGGAGCATGGGGATCTTGGCGGTGTGGCACCTTTACGTGATCGCGGGGCTCATCGGGGTCGCGACGGTCTTCTTCGACGTCGGCTACCAAAGTTACCTGCCCATCTTGGTGCCCAGCGAGCAGGTGGGGCGCGCCAACGGCGTCTTGGAGGGGACCGCCCAGATCGCCCGCCTGGGTGGTCCGAGCGTCGCGGGCGCCCTGCTGACCATCGTCGCCGCCCCGTGGCTCATGCTCATCAACGCCGTCGGTTTCGCCTGCTCGGCGGTGCTCTTGGGGGGCATCCGCGACGATGAGCGCCCCCGTCCGGTCGGCGAACGGCAACGCCTCCTGGTGGAGATCCGCGAGGGGATCGCCTTCGTCGTCGGCCAACCGTTGCTCCGCGTCCTGGTCACCTCGACGATGCTGAGCAATCTCGGCTCCACCGTCATCTTCACGCTGCTGACCTTGGTGGTGCTGCGCGACCTCGGTCTGGCCCCCGAACTGCTGGGTGTCGTCTTCTCCGCTGGCGCGGTCGGCGGTATCGCCGGGGCCCTGTTCGCCTCGCGGATCTCCGAACGGCTCGGGGAAGGGCCGTCGTTGCGCGCCTCGACGCTGCTGGGCACCGTGGGAGTCGCTGGATTCGCCGTGGCTGCCTACCTCCCCTCCGCTGGCGTTCTCCCCACGCTGATGGCGGCGGAATGCACGACGAGCCTGGCGGTCGTGGTGTTCAACATGGTGCAGGTCACGGCACGTCAACGGTTGTGCCCGCCCCCGCTGTTGGGGCGGATGAATGCGTCCATCCGGTTCGTGGTGTGGGGCGTCATGCCTATCGCAGCCCTGCTGGCGGGCTGGTGCGGGGGCTTGCTCGGCGCGCCCGTAACGATCATCATCGGGGCGTTGATTCAGGGGCTTTCCGCAGTCCCCTTCCTGGTCAGCCGGTATGGGGCCCAGCGCGAACTTCCGCGCCATCCCGAGTGACGCGGGCCCCGCTACAGTGAGGGCTCCCCAGCCTCAGGAGATCGATGCGCCCCACGGCCTTTGGCGGTAACCGGCTCGGCGTGGTCGCGCTCTGGTGCCTGCCAGCCCTCACCTTCCTGATTCCGGTCGCCTGCGGGCTCGCCGCGTTCGGGGCACGAAACCCCGTGCTGGGCGCCGTGCTGGTGGCGACAGGGGTAGCGGCGGCGCTGGCGACCCGCCCACGCTTGGCATCTTCTGTCTCTCCCAGCCGCATCGACGCCGTCGAGCTTGACCTGGCCGAACATCCCCGGGTGAGGGACGCACTGCACCGGGCCGCGCTGGCCGCTCGCCAGCCAGCCCCCACAGCACTGTGGGTGGATCACGGGTTCACTCTCCACCGGTCGCACGCCGACCCACACGCCCTCGTGGCGGGGCACCCCCTGCTGACGCTCCTCAGCGTCGATCAGTTCGTAGCGCTCCTCGCCTTCGAGATGTCCAGGTCCGCGAAGGACCGCGTCCAGACGGGGCTGGACCACCGTGCCACGACCGGTGGAGCGCTGGCCCGGTGGCAGGCACAGCTCTACGCGTCCGTCGCCTCACGGGGTGAGGGTTCCCCCGACGCCCGCGGCCGCGCCGCGTCCGCACGAGTGGCCTCCCCCGAGGACCTGGACCGTGGCCTGGCGATCATGGCCGAGGCGGCCCGGGGCATCGATCTGCCCCCGTACCTCACCTTGTTCGATGAGGCTCGCGCGCGAGCGCCGCTCTCCGAGGCAGTACGACACCTCGCCACCGCGCGGACCCAGCTGCCCTTACCGGCGGCCCCCACGTCCTCGCTGCTCGCACGCGCGGAACAGTCACTTCTCGGCCTCGAGGAGGGATTCTTCGCCCCCGCCTTTCCCCTCACCGACTGGTCTGACGTCGCGGCGCTGGCGGCGCCTTCACAGAGGTGGAACAACCTCACCGAGTCCCTCGTGGAGGGCGAGACGCCGACACCACGCTCCCTCCTCGATCGTGGGGAACTGCCCGCGGCGCGGGATCTTCGGGTCACCGCCTACGCCGCACTCGGTGCGTCGGTCACGGGGATCGACTGGGCCGCCCGAGGAGACTTCTTCGTGATCTGGGACGAGCCTGAAGGGCTGGATGCCGCCATCGCGGCAGCACAGGCCCAGGGTTCCACCGCTCCCTTGACGGCCTTCCTCCTCGACGCGGGCGGCGACCTCGATGCCGTGCTCACACCGAACCTGGGTGACGCCTACCTGGGCGCCCTCTGCCACCTGGAGGCGACCGGCGCACCCGCTGAGGCGACCATCATCGACGTTCACGTCTTCGCAGACGGCCTGCTCGTCCTGCCCGTCGATCCGGCACACGGCCCCCTTTCGCGGGCCCGGTATGCCGCGCGGACACCCCGAGGTGACCTGTGGGCGCGCCCCGGAGCCCAGTGGTTCCCCGGCAGGGATCTGGCGGACGCGGAACGCGTCAGGTCGTTGGAGGTCACGTTGCACAGCGGTACCCACGTGAGCGCCACCCCCACGCCAGCCACGACGTACTACCCCTACGAGCACACGATCGACCGTGCCCTGGCCGTGATGCTCCTGCGCGGCGGGGTGCCCTGGGCGCGCGTCGCGCAGAACCTGATGCTGTGACCAAGCAGCGCGCCACCGCCTGAGAACCGTGCGGCGACGTCCCGCGTCCTCTTTACCGGGACACGTCGTAGGGCACCGCGTCCCCGGCGGCGGTCACGATCGTGTAGCGAACCTCGCCGGGCGCCTGGATCCCGTACTCCCGGATGCCAAACCTTCCCGCCTCCGCCCCGCCATCGAGGGTGGGGTTGCGGATGGTGATCGTCCCCGTCGTCCCGCGGTCGCCCCCGACGTTGAGGGGCTTGCCCGTATTGCCGGTGACGCGGGACCCGAGCAAGAGCGTCGGATCGACGAAGGTCATGTCGCCCGTGGAGTTCTCCACGTTGATGCCGGGCGACCAGCCTTGAGGAGCCTGGGCGACATCGTTGAGGTACATCCGTTCCGACCAAATGTCTGCGCACTCCCACCAACTCGGCATCCCGATGGCGATGTGGTGCATCCAGGTGTCCGTGACCACCGTGCGCCGGTTTCGGTTGAACATGAGGGGGGACGTCCCCACCGCCACCCCGGTGCGCGGATCGCGTCCGTCGATCTCGACGTTGCGCACCGCGATATCGGAACCGGAGTAGGCGGTGATGGCGGCAGCCTCCCCCGGCGCGTGGGCAGTCCAGCCTCGATGCGCTCCCTGGAACCGCATCGCCTGGAAGGAGGCTCCACTGCCGGTGACCTGGATGCCGTGATAGGCGACCTCACCGAAATCACGACCCCGCAAGGTGAAGTTCCCGAAGAACGCCCCGTCCGTGACGGACTCGATGAGCTTCTCCTGCAACCCGTCGGCATACGTCTGCCGACCCGCA
>RRZT011056930.1_pt1 | contig 31580 bp, 27 predicted proteins | sample 2165551 | NCBI WGS metagenome assembly RRZT01 (sample SAMN10456910, study PRJNA506462) | wastewater metagenome | biome: wastewater; feature: sludge; material: wastewater sludge; isolation source: wastewater sludge with Escherichia coli K12::gfp cells carrying plasmid... | place: USA: Moscow, Idaho...
ACCGGCAACACCGCCCTCGACAACGTGCAGGTCAGCGATCCGCTGTTGACGAATGAAACCTTCGTCAGTGGCGACACCGACAGCGACGGTCGTCTCGACGTCAGTGAAACCTGGACCTACAGCGGCAGTTACGCAGTGACCCAGGCCGACCTGGACGGCGAAGGCAACGCCGGCAGCGACCACGACATCGACAACACTGCCACCGCCAGCGCCGACAACACGACGCCGGATGATGACAGTGAACAGGTGCCATTGGTCTATGACCCGGCGCTGAATATTGATAAGACCGTCGATCCAGCCAGCCAGATAGCCCGGTTTGAAGGCGATGTGATTACTTACCAGATCACGGTCGACAATACCGGGAATGTCTCACTGACCGGCGTGACGGTAACGGATTCGTTTGCCGATGCAGGCAGCATCCAGTATCTGAGCGGCGACATTGACACGGACAACAAGCTTGACGTCAATGAGCTATGGACCTATAGCGCCGCGCATACTGTGACGCAGGCCGAACTTACCGCGGGCGGAAACTGGGATGCCAACACTGACGGCAAGCTGGATTCTCTGCGCAACGTGGCCACCGCTGACTCGAATGAGACCGGCACGGATACCGATGACGCAATCGTCCCGGTTATGCCTCCTGTCACTTTTACGGGAAGTCCATATTACAACTTCCCGAACAGTCTGGAGCAGATTCAGGTAAAAGGTGTGGAAGGACAGGGTAGTTTCTTTATCAATTCTAAGACCTATATGATGTGGGACTTCTATACAAAAGACACAACTTTGGCTGCATTTAATCTGGATCCGGCTTCGTATGGCAGCAATTACGCCGGATTGACGGTTTCAGTTGCTGAAATCTGGAAGAGCAGCGACGACAATAGCGCGATTTTCCGCGTATATGTCGCCAATGAAACGAATGCTTCAATTCAGTTCAGCAACAATACCGACGTTGTCTATTACGACATCATTGGCAATTCGAAGGAAAAAGGGATCGTTGACCTGATCAATGGTGATCCGCTGAATGGCAACTTCAACAACTTCTCGAATATCGAGAACGCGGTCACTTCTGCCAATAACAACGGCTTTGTCATCAACCCGGTGAATACGGACTTTTCGGCTTCGACAACGACAGTGAAGGTCTGGGCCAGCTCGGATCCAACGGGTGTGCTCGACGACGAAGCGCCTTCCCCGACAGCTTATACGTTCGGCAGCGGCAATGATCTGATCTACTTGCGCAACAACTTATCGGGTACGGTCGAGACCGCTTATGGCGGCGACGGAAACGATCAACTGCTAGGGCGCGACGGTAGCGACATCCTATATGGTCAGAATGGTAACGACTGGCTGTATGGTTCGCTCGGTAACGATACCTTGTATGGTGGCACGGGCGGTGACAGGCTGTTCGGCGCGTATGGGCATGATCAGCTCTATGGCGGTACAGGGGCGGACGTGTTTGTCCTTCGTGCTGGCGACTTCGATACGATCCATGACTTCAATGCGGCCGAAGGCGATCAGATCCTGATCTGGTGGGAAAACCGGTACGACACGGGCACTTTGAGCGGCGGCACGAACTACGACGCTGAAGTTGCTTTGGATAACTCGATATACACGAACACCTACTACGATGCGACCGACCATCTGCTGTACCTTGATGGCAAGGCGATCGCCGAGTTCGTGGATATCATCCCTGCCGGTCTCGAAACCCGTGCAACGGATGCAAGCACCCCGGAAATCATCATCACCTGAAGAAAGCTTGATTCCGGAACTTGGAATCACGAAACCCCTTCCAGTTCACTGGAAGGGGTTTTTTATCGCAGCCGTCAATCAGAAAAACGCGAATCCAGTCGCATTTTTACCGCAGCTTGTCTAGCTTGTAAGTGCACAGCCAACTACCCAGACGTCCCCGGAAATCGTCCGACTCCTGCGTGAGGTTTCCCATCATGAAGCGCTTGTTGAAACCCGATTCCGAACTTGCCCGCGTTCTACTGACATTCCGGAAAACTTTTTACCGGCTCGGCGCATTCAGCGCCGTGATCAATGTGCTGATGTTGCTGCCCGCGATCTATATGCTGCAAATCTATGACCGGGTATTACACAGCCGTAACGAAACCACATTACTGATGTTGACGCTAATGGTCGTCGGTCTCTACGCTTTGATGGCCTTACTGGAACTCGTGCGTTCATCGGTGCTGATCCGAGTTGGTAATCATCTTGACATGCGACTGAATTCCCGTGTATTTACCGCGGCATTCGAGCGCAACCTGCGCAAAAGCGGCAGCAATCCTGCACAGTCATTACACGACATGACCAGCGTCAGGCAATTCCTGACCGGCAATGGCCTGTTTGCATTTTTCGATGCCCCGTGGGCGCCGATCTATCTAGTCGTTACCTTTATGTTCCACTGGATTCTGGGGGTATTCGTTCTCGTCGGCATACTGATCCTGATGGCTCTAGCTTGGCTGACCGAGATCAGCACACGTAAGCCGTTGGCCGAGGCAAACCAAGCTGCGATGGCAGCCAGCACCTATGCAAACAACAATCTGCGCAATGCCGAGGTGATTGAGGCGATGGGCATGCTGACGGCGTTGCGCGAACGCTGGTTCAAGTTCCAAGGAACGGTACTTGAAAAACAGACCGAGGCTTCGGACAAGGCTGCCCGCATTAATTCTTTGACCAGAATGGTGCGCATCTCGTTGCAGTCGTTGGCACTCGGAGTAGGAGCTTTGTTGGCAATCAAGAATGAAATCTCACCAGGGATGATGATCGCCAGCGCAATTCTGCTGGGTTTGGCGTTAAAGCCAGTTGAAATGGCGATCTCAACCTGGAAACAACTGATCAACACGCGCGCGGCCTACCATCGTCTGGAAGAATTGCTGCAGGAATTCCCAGAACGCGGCGCCAAGATGAGCCTGCCGCGCCCCAACGGCAATATAGCGATTGAAAACGCCGCGGCCATTCCGCCGGGTTCGCATACGGCGGTATTGCGCGGGTTGAATTTTGCAATCAACCAGGGCGACGTGGTCGGCATTATTGGGCCAAGCGCGGCCGGCAAAACTTCGCTGGCGCGGCTTCTGGTCGGCGTCTGGCCGGCGCAGTCAGGCAAAGTCCGTCTCGACGGCGCCGAGATCTATCGCTGGAACAAGGATGAATTGGGCCCGCATATCGGCTACTTGCCACAGGACGTAGAACTGTTCGAGGGTAGTATCGCCGAGAATATCGCCCGCTTTGGCGAAATCGACCCAAACAAGGTCATCGATGCAGCCAAGCAGGCCGGCGTACATGAAATGGTGCTGCATTTCCCGCAAGGCTATGACACGCAGCTCGGTGAAAACGGCTGCCACCTTTCGGGTGGGCAGCGGCAGCGCATTGGCTTGGCGCGCGCGCTGTATGGCGATCCGGCGCTGGTGGTCCTCGACGAGCCGAATTCCAACCTAGACGAAGTCGGCGAACTGGCTTTGCTGCGCGCTGTGGCCAACTTGAAGGCGCAGGGCGCAACCGTGGCGCTGATTTCACAGCGCACCAAAATACTGAACGCCGTCGACAAACTGATGGTGCTACGCGATGGTCAGATGCACATGTACGGCCCGCGCGACCAGGTACTGTCCGCTCTAGCCCTGGCTGCGCAACCGGCGCAACGACCGGATTCGCCGCAGAAAATATAAACCTGCCGCGAACCTGCCCGCCTCTCTATAAGGTGCCCGTCATGAATCCGCTTAAAGAAAAATCCGCCTTGCTGGAACCTTCGACGCAGGACAAGCCGGCCGGGCAGAAACCGCCAGCTGCTTTTCCAGGGGTGTCCGCGCCGGCGCGCGAACCCGTTATCGATATGGATGACCGCAAAATTGGCCGTCGCGGGATGATGATCCTGCTGCTGGGATTTGGCGGTTTTATGCTATGGGCCGTGTTTGCGCCGCTAGATGAAGGCGTAACCGCCAGCGGCAGCGTCACCGTCGCCAGCAATCGCCAAACCGTCCAACATTTGACAGGTGGCACCGTCGAGAAATTGCTGGTGAAGGAAGGACAAGCCGTCTCCAAGGCTCAACCACTAATTGAATTGAACGATACCCAGGCACGCGCTCAGCTTGGCGTCGCTCTAACCCAGTTCATCAGTTCGAAGGCAGTGGAAGACCGCTTGCTGGCGGAGCGCGCAGGCAAGGACAACATCCGCTTTTCACCGGAGCTTCAGGAACTTGACGATGACCCGCGCGTCCGTGAAGCCAAGGCCTTGCAAGCCCAGCTTTTCTCCAGTCGCCGTGCATCGCTGAAAAGCGAGCTTGGCATTCTGCAGGAGAACCTGCGAGGGTTGACCGAGCAGTTGCATGGTTTTCAGAATCTGAAAAACAGCCGTGAAGTCCAGGCCAAATGGTTGTCCGAAGAATTGAAAGGCGTACGCGATCTTGCCAATGAGGGGTATGCACCGAAAAATCGCATGTATCAGCTCGAACGCAATGCCGCGGAAATCACTGGCCAGCTTGCCGATACCATCGCCAATATTGGTCGGGTTCAGAACGGTATTTCCGAAGTCAAACTGCGCAGTTTGGGTCGCCAGCAGGAGTACCAGAAAGAAGTCGAATCGCAACTGACTGATATCCAGAAGGAAACTCGCGCCCACGCCGACCGCTTGCAGGCGCTGCGGTATGAGGCACAGCACACAGTGATTCGAGCGCCGATGGACGGCATGGTGGTTGGCTTGAAGATTCACACCGTGGGTGGCGTCGTGCAACCGGGACAACCGCTGATGGATGTGGTGCCACAAAACGAACCGCTGATGATCGAAACGATGGTCGATCCTTCGATGAGCGCCAGAGTGCAGCCAGGAATGCCTGTCGATATCAGCTTCCCGGCACTCAACCAGCGCAAGACCCCAGTGATTCCGGGCGAGGTGCAGACTTTTTCGGCCGACCGCCTGATTGATCAAAAGACCGGTGCCCCATATTTCCTGGCGCAAGTGAAAGTCACGTCCGAGGGCATGAAGCTGATCGGCCACCAGCAGATCAGGCCGGGCATGCCGGCTGCCGTAGTCATCAAGTCTGGCGAGCGTTCGATGCTGGCTTATCTGGTCAAGCCGTTGACCGACCGCATGAATCTGGCGTTCAAGGAGAATTAAGTGAAGCCGCTCCTGAAGTCCATCCTGCTCCTGCTGGCAACCTTGCCTGCGCCAGCCTGTGCGTTTGGCCTGCTCGACGGCTTCCGTCTCGCGCAGCGCAACGATCCGCTCTATCAGGCAGCCCGCGCCGAGCGCGATGCCGGCCAAGTCAACCACACAATCGGCCGTTCGCAACTGCTGCCCGTGGTTTCCGCGAGCACCAGCAGGAGCAAAGTCAATGGCGAGCGTGAGATCGGCGGCATGACTTCCGACCTGGACTACCAGAGCAGAAGCACCGTGCTGCAATTGCGCCAGCCGCTGTTCAATATGGAACGCATGGCGGAATACCGGCAAGGTAAAGCCCGGGCTGAATACAGCCAGTCGGTGTTCGACAAGAAAGAAAAGGATCTGGCTGTGCGCTATGTGACGGCCTATCTCGAGGTGTTACTGGCTGAGCACACGATTGCCTGATCGAAGCCAAGCTCGGCGCATTGAAGGAAACCCATATACAAGCAAAAAGGCAATATGAGCGTGGGGACGGCACCGTGATCGACATGCGCGAAGCTGAAGCCCGCATGGCGATCGCCGAAGCGCAGCTGTTCGAAACAGTCAACCAACGCGCCGTGGCCGAGCGCACGCTGGCGTCAATCACCGGCGAAACGCCGCAATGGCTGAACGAGCCGGGCAAGGACATCGGCACACTTCTGGAGACCGCTGGGTCATTACCGGACTGGCTGGCCAGGGCGAATCGGAGCAGCCCCGATATCGCAGCCGCGCAAAAGAAAGTCGACATCGCCATGCAGGAGCTGAAAAAGGCTCGCGCCGGTCATTACCCTACGATCGATTTTATCGCCAGCCACAACCGTAGCCGTTCTGATACGGTTACAACCATCAACCAGAAAAACACGCTGAACGCCGTGGGCCTACAGCTGAGCTTTCCGATCTTCTCGGGCGGCTATGTCAACGCCACAGTCGAACAGGCAGTATCCAGCCTAGCGCAGGCCACCGCGGAATTCGACCATACCCGCCGCCAGACAGGGCTTGAGGTGTCCAAACAGTTCTATGGCATCAACAACGGCACCAGCAAAGTCATCGCGCAACAGAAGGCCGTCATCGCAAGCCAGGATGCGCTGAAAGCGACCCAAATGGGGGTGATTTCCGGCATCCACACCGCCACTGACGTGTTGAACGCGGAAGAGCAACTTTTCCAAGCTCGGCATGACCTGGCCCAAGCTGGTTACGAGCAGCTGGTCAGCTGGGTTGGCTTGCGCGCAAGCGCTGGCCTGTTGACCGAGGAAGATATCTTCCTGCTCGATCAGGCTTTCGTTGTGCGCAACTGTCCTCCGTCAAAATGCATACTTCGCAACTGAAACACAAACCATTTCAGGGCTTTCATGGTGTCGCGACCAAGTATCTCGTCAATTATCTCGGCTGGCGAAGAATGCTCGAACGTTACCGGCGACCATACTGCCCGACCTCGGCCTCCAGGAAGTGGTCGGGCGTCCATCGCAACACACAACTGGGATATAGCCTAAAAAAAACCGGCAATCTTTCGATTGCCGGTTTTTGTTTGCCGGATGGCCTGGATCAGATTTCTTCCGGTTCCATCTTGATCGCGCCGCATGGACATTCTTCAACGCAGATACCGCAACCCTTGCAGTAGTCGTAGTTGAATTCGAACTTCTTGCCCGGGCCGAGCTTGATTACTGCGTTGTCCGGACAGACGCCGTAGCAGTTGTCGCACTCGAAACAGTTGCCGCAGGACAGGCAGCGGCGCGCTTCAAACAGTGCATTGCTCTCGTCGAGGCCGCTGACGACTTCATCGAAGCTGGTCTGGCGACGGATGATGTCGAGCGTCGGACGCACGGTCTTCGGCGCGTCGGTGTAGTACCAGGTGTTCAGCTTGTCGAAGGTCGCGATTTCGTTCTTCGGCGGCTTCACGTACTCGGCGCCGTTGAGCCAGGCGTCGATGTGGCGCGCGGCCTTCTTGCCGTGGCCGATGCCGACCGTGACGGTGCGTTCGGACGGGACCATGTCGCCGCCGGCGAAGATGCCGGCATGGCCGGTCATCATGTTCTTGCCGACCACGACGACGCCGTCCTTGATTTCCAGACCCGGAACGCCGTCGAGCAGCGACAGGTCGACGTCCTGGCCGAGGGCCAGAACCAGCGAGTCGGCTTCGAGCTTTTCGAATTCGCCGGTGCCGACCGGACGGCCTTGCTCGTCGAGCTTCATCTTTTCGACGGTGATTTCGCCGCTGTCCATGCTCTTGATCGTCGACAGCCACTTCATCATCACGCCTTCTTCGAGCGCTTCTTCGACTTCGAAGTCGTGCGCCGGCATCTTTTCACGGGTGCGGCGGTAGACGATGATGGTTTCTTCAGCGCCGAGACGCTTGGCGGTACGGGCGACGTCGATCGCGGTATTGCCGCCGCCGTAGACGATTACGCGACGGCCGAGCATCGGCTTGTCTTCGCCTTCCATGCTGCGCAGCACGGTTGCAGCATCGAGGATCTTCGACGATTCGCAGGCCGGGATTTCAGTGCGCTTGCCGATGTGGGCGCCAACGGCGAGGAACGAGGCGTCGAACTTGCCTTCCTTCATCGTGTCGAGGATGTTGTCGACCTTGGTGTTGAGCTTCAGCTCGACACCCATGTTGACGATGCGCTGTACTTCCTGGTCGAGCACTTCGCGCGGCAGGCGGTATTTCGGGATGCCGAAGCGCATCATGCCGCCGGCAGTCGGACCTGCTTCGTAGATCGAAACCGTGTGGCCCATGCGGCGCAGCTGGTAGGCGGCGGACAGACCGGAAGGACCGGCGCCGACCACCAGAACACGCTTGCCGGATTCCTTGGCCGGCTTGTCGAACTGCCAGTCGAGCTTGATGGCTTCGTCGCCGAGGAAGCGTTCGACCGAGTTGATGCCGACAGCCGAATCCAGCTTGCCGCGGTTACACGCGGTTTCGCAGGTGTGGTAGCACACGCGGCCCATGACGGCCGGCAGCGGATTGTCGATGGTCAGGGTTTTCCAGGCCTGGTGGTAATCGCCGGATTCGGCGTGGTACAGCCATTCCTGAATGTTTTCACCGGCCGGACAGGTGTTGTTGCACGGCGGGATACGCTGCAGATAGGTCGGGCGGAAGGTACGCCAGCTGCCGGTCTTGTTGGCCAGAGACGAGCCCACGTCCAGCGTGATTGCAAACGGCTTATCCATTTCCTTGTTCATGATATCTATTCCTCGCGCTTATTCGGTTTCGTCCAGCAAGCCAAACTTGCGGATGTTGCGGTCGGCCATTTCCTGGAAGCGGGCGATCAGCTCGACCTTCGGGCTCTTGCCGAACAAGTGAGCGAAGCGGCGCTGCGGCTTCAGGTAGTCCTCAACCGGCGTTTTCTGGCGGATCTTCGAAACGCTGACGACTTCGCCGTATTCGGCAGAGAAGACCGGGAACAGACCGGTTTCCTTCGCGAGGCGGGCCAGACGGATCGTATCGTGGCTGGCGGAGCCCCAGCCGAGCGGGCACGGAACGAAGATATGGATGTAGCGCGCGCCGCGGAATTCCATCGCGCGCTTGACCTTGGCTTCGAGGTCGCGCAGGTCGGCTACGGTGGCGGTCGCAACGTAAGGGATGTTGTGCGCCATGGCGATCTGCGGGACGTTCTTGCCCTGGCCCCACTGGTTGCCCGGCTCCGGGCCGACCGGCATCGTGGTCGCGGTGCGGGCGGCCGGCGGCGTTGCCGACGAACGCTGCACACCGGTATTCATGTAAGCTTGGTTGTCGTAGCAGATGTAGAGCACGTCATCGTTGCGCTCGAACATGCCGGACAGGCAGCCGAAGCCGATGTCGGTCGTGCCGCCGTCGCCGCCTTGGGCGATCACGCGCACGTCATTCTTGCCCTTGACCTTCATCGCGGCGGCGACACCGGTCGCCACGGCTGCGGCGTTGCCGAACAGTGAGTGGATCCAGGGGATCTGCCACGAGGTTTCCGGGTACGGCGTCGAAAACACTTCCAGACAGCCGGTGGCGTTACAGGCGACCAGCTGGTTGCTCGAGGCCTTCATCGCGGCGTCGATCGCATAGCGGGCGCCGAGTGCTTCGCCGCAGCCCTGGCAGGCGCGGTGGCCTGAGTTCAGGGAGTTGGTGCGCTCCATGTCGGCCTGGACCGAACGCTGTTCCAGCGGGAGCAGGCGGTTGCCGATGGTGAACGTGCCGGTCTGGTAGAACTTGATCGGTTGAAATGGCATGTCTGTTTCTCCTTAACCCACGCTGCTGGAACGCACTGCGTTGACGTCGCGCAGGATGTTTTCGGCGATCGGGCCGGAACAGCGCGAGGTGCGCTCGCGTTCGAGTTCGCGGTTGACGATGTCGACGTCCATGTCGAGGAAGTGCAGCGATTCGAGCTGGTCGTCCATAGCTTGGGCGAACACGCGGTGCAGCGAGGTGCGTAGGATGTTGCGGCCGCCGAGGCCGGCAACGACGGTGTAGATCTTGGTGTCGAGACCGTCCATCGCGAGGCGCACGTCGGTGGCGACGATGCCGCCGATGCCGACCGCGAAGCATTTTTCCAGCACGATCACGCGCTTGGCGTGGGCCAGTGCGCGACGGATCGCAGCGACCGGGAACGGACGGAACGAGACGATTCCAAGTACGCCGATCTTGATGCCTTGCTCGCGCATTTCATCGACGGTGTCCTTGATCGTGCCGAGCACCGAGCCGAGCGCGACGACGATGGTTTCGGCATCGTCGCAACGATACGGACGAACCAGACCGCCGGCTTCGCGGCCGAAGATTTCCTTGAACTCGTTGGCGATCTGCGGCAGCAGTTCGAGCGCTTGCATTTGCTTGGCGTGGGCCAAGTAACGCACTTCGGTGAACGCTTCCGGGCCGACCATCGCGCCGATCGAGACCGGACTGGCCGGATCGAGCACCTGGCGCGGGTTGTACGGCGGCAGGAACTTGTCGACCTGTTCCTGGGTCGGGATGTCGACCTGTTCGTAGGCGTGAGTCAGGATAAAGCCGTCCATACAGACCATAACCGGAAGGCTCAGCTCTTCGGCGAGCTTGAAGGCTTGGATATGCAGGTCGGCGGCTTCCTGGTTGTTTTCGGCGAAGATCTGGATCCAGCCGCAGTCGCGTTGCGACATCGAATCGGTGTGGTCGTTCCAGATGTTGATCGGAGCGCCGATCGCACGGTTGGCGACGGTCATCACGATCGGCAGGCCGAGGCCCGAAGCGTTGTACACGGCTTCGACCATGAACAGCAGGCCTTGCGACGCGGTCGCGGTATAGGTGCGCGCGCCGGCTGCGGAAGAACCGATGGCAACCGACATCGCGGCGAATTCGGATTCGACGTTCAGGTATTCACAGTTTTTCAGTTCCTGCGACTTTACCATTTCGCCCAGACCCTCGACGATGTGGGTTTGCGGCGAGATCGGGTAGGCGCAGATGACTTCCGGGCGGCACAGGCCGACGGCTTCGGCTACGGCGTGGGAGCCTTCAGTCTGCTTAAGCATTGGCGGTCTCCAGAGCGGATTTAGCGATGTTGTAGGCTTCGGTCGCTGCGGCGATGTTGCCTTCGGCAACCTTGCCGCTGAATTTGTCGCTGATGGCCTTGGCCACGGCATCGATCGAAATTAGACCAGAAGCGGCAGCAAGTGCACCCAGTAGCGGGACGTTCGGCACCGGACGGCCGACGTGCTTCAGTGCAAGGTCGGTAGCCGATACGGTCAGCAGGCGCTCCGGACGGAACTTCTTGGCGAATTCGCCAAGGCCGAGTTCTTCGAACGTCTTGTTGGTGTTGATGATGACGTAACCTTCTGGCTTCAGTCCGGCGAACACATCAACCGAAAACAACAAGGTCGGATCCTGGATGATCACGGCATCCGGCTCCATGATCGGTTCGCGCAGGCGGATTTCCTTGTGATCGATACGGCAGAACGCCACAACCGGTGCGCCGGTACGCTCGGAGCCGAAGCTCGGGAAGGCTTGGGCATTGCAGCCTTCCAGGAACGCGGCGATCGAGAGCATTTCTGCCCCGGTCACAACCCCCTGGCCGCCACGGCCGTGTATCCGTACTTGGAACATGCATGTCTCCTTACTATGGATGCGTTTCATTCGGATTCCTGGCTGTTCGACGGGTTGCGCGGCAGGGCCGGAATCTGATGGAACGGCAGGGCCAAGTCACAGGACTTGGAACGTATTCTCCGAATTGGTGCGTATTGTATTGGCTTCGAGCGGACTTTAGGAACGGGCGCACTGTCCGGTTTGCGATGATTTGATGACGAATCAGCTTTTTTTTGATTTTTGGCAAGTTTCATGAAGATCCTGCCGTAGCGGCATCCCGGTTTCTGGGTGATTCCCTTCCGGGGGTGCTGCGTAAAAAAATCAAATAAATCAATATGTTATTGTTTAATTTGTCCGCTGGTGCGGATGGGTTTTTTATCGCAGGCGGGGTGATTTTGGTCTAGTAAAGTCATATGATGTCATACGATTAAAGGCAGTTTTATGCAGGAAGTTTCAGGCAGATCGGCCATAAATTAAAAACCAACAATTGAGAATAGGAATGATTGCTGATAAAAAGAAAGTTTCGCGCAGCCTGACGCAAGCGGTCGTCGACCAGATCACGGACAATATCCGGCGCGGCGTGCTGCAGCCGGGGCGGAAATTGCCGGCCGAACCCGCGTTGATGGCGGAGCTGGGCGTTAGTCGGACGGTGGTGCGCGAAGCAATTTCGCGCTTGCAGGCGGCCGGGCTGGTCGAAACACGGCACGGAGTAGGGACTTTCGTTCTTGAAGAGCAATCGCAAGGCATGCTGTGCTTCGTTCCGGGCGCCGTGCTGACAGTGCAAGAGGCGCTCGAGATGCTGGAATTGCGCATCTGCATTGAGGTCGAGGCTGCCAGTATGGCTGCCCAGCGCCGCGAGGAGTCGCATTTGCAGGGAATGCTGAGCGCGATTGAGGAATTCGAGACCGGTATTTCCAGTCATGGCGACACGGTTGGCGCGGATTTCCGCTTTCACCTGCAGCTCGCGAAGGCCGCGTCCAACCAGTATGTCGAGGGTATCCTGCGTCATTTGGGCAGCCAGATGATTCCGCGCAGTCGGATCGAGTTTTCCAATCAGTCCGGCGAGCAGTTGGAAAATTATCTGCGCAAGCTGAGTCAGGAACATCGCGCGATCTACGAAGCGATTCTGCGCCACGATTCCGACATGGCGCGCGCAGTCATGCGCACGCACCTGACCAATAGCCGGGAATGGTTGCGCCACAGCGGGCAGGTCGGCTGATTTGATGATGGCTGTTGTACGATGTCTTATGTCTTGATGGTGCGTCGGGCTGGCTTTACCGAAGCATTCGACCGTTCGGGGATGAGTTGAACCGATGCTGCGTTATGTCTGCAAACGACTTTTACTGATGCTGCCGACGCTCTTGGGCGTGCTGCTGGCGACTTTTATCGTGATTCAGTTTGTTCCCGGTGGCCCGGTTGAACAGATGATGTACGAGGTCAAGGGGCGTGGCGCCGGCGAAGCGGCAGCCGTGCAGTCCTCAGGCAGCTTTTATCAGGGCAGCAAGGGCATCGAAACCGAGCAGCTTGCCGAGATTCGGGCGATGTATGGTTTTGATCGGCCCGTCCATGTGCGGTTTTTCGATATGCTCGGCCGTTTCGCGCGTTTCGATCTTGGCCAGAGCTGGCGCCATCACGCCGATGTTTGGGTACTGATCAAGTCGAAGCTGCCGGTGTCGATGAGCATCGGCCTGACGAGTTTCTTTCTGGCCTATCTGATCGCGGTGCCGCTCGGTGTGGCCAAGGCGGTTCGGCATGGCAGCCGTTTCGACCTGATCTCGACGCTGGTGATTCTGGCTGGTTATGCGATTCCGGGGTTCGTACTCGGCGTCGCCTTGCTGGTGTTGTTTGGCGGCGGCAGCTTCTGGCAGGTGTTCCCGCTGCGCGGACTGATTTCGGATAATTGGGCCGAACTGACCCTGATGGGCAAGTTGATGGATTACCTGTGGCATCTGGCGCTGCCGGTCATTGCCATGACCGTCGGCAGTTTCGCAAGCCTGACATTGCTGACCAAGAACACATTTCTCGAGGAAATCCGCAAGCAGTACGTGATGACCGCACGCGCGAAAGGCTTGTCCGAGCGGCGCGTGTTCTGGAAGCATATTTTCCGCAACGCGCTGATTCCGCTGCTGGTTGGCTTGCCCGAGGCTTTCCTCGCTGCGTTCTTTACCGGGAGCATCCTGATCGAGACGCTGTTCTCGCTCGACGGCCTTGGACTGCTGGCGTACGAGTCCATCCTGCGGCGCGATTATCCGGTCGTGCTTGGCTCGTTGTATTTCTTCACGCTGCTCGGGCTGTTCGGCAAGCTGGCCTCGGACCTGTGCTATGCGTTGGTCGATCCGCGCGTGAGTTTTGAAGGGGCGCCGCGATGAGCGCGCCAGGGCCGTGGCGGCGCGCCTGGCTGCGCTTTCGTGCGCAGCGGCGGGCATTCGGGAGTCTTTGCCTGTTTATGTCGCTGTTTGCCTTGAGCCTTGGTGCGGAGCTGTTGTCGAACGACCGGCCGTTCGTGGTTCATTATCAGAACGCGTATTACTTCCCTCTCGTCAACGATTATCCGGAAACCACGTTCGGCGGTGATTTTCCGACCCCGGCCGATTACCTCGATCCATTCATTCGCGTGCGACTGGCGCAGCCGGGCAACTGGACGATTTTTCCGCCAAATCGTTATGGCCCGAACACGATCAATTACTTCGCGCCAAGTCCAAATCCCGCGCCGCCTTCGGCGGATAACTGGCTCGGCACCGACGATCGGGGGCGTGATTTGCTAGCGCGGCTGCTTTATGGTTTTCGGGTGTCCGTGCTGTTCGGTCTCGCGCTGACTGCGGCAGGCAGTCTGTTCGGTGTGTTGATCGGTGGCTTGCAGGGTTATTGCGGCGGGCGGATCGATCTGCTCGGACAGCGGCTGACCGAGATCTGGATGTCGATGCCCGAGCTTTATCTGTTGTTGATATTTGCCTCGATTTTTGAACCGGGTCTGCTGATCCTGCTGACGATCATGACCGTTTTCGGCTGGATGGGGCTGGCGGACTATGTGCGTGCCGAATGCCTGCGCACGCGCAATCTGGAATATGTGACTGCGGCGAGGGCGATGGGGCTTTCCAGCTGGCATATCGCGCTCCGCCATGTGCTGCCGAACAGTCTGACGCCGGTCCTGACTTTCCTGCCGTTCCGGATGGGTGCGGCGGTGCTCGCGCTGACCAGTCTCGACTTTCTTGGCCTTGGCGTGGCCGGGCAATATCCGTCGCTCGGGGAATTGCTTGCGCAGGGCAAGGCTAACCTTGATGCCTGGTGGATATCGCTTTCTGCCTTTGGCGTACTGGTGGGCATGCTGCTGTTGCTGATTTTCATTGGCGAGGGCTTGCGCCAGGCGTTCGATCCCAGGGCTGCGTGAATTATTCAGGTTCGAACCGATTCTGGTTCTGACTGACCTATACTGAGCAAGGCATTGATTCCAGGCGGTTTCGCATGAGTTTGCGCACGAAAATATTGCTGATGATCGGTCTGACGTTTACCGTACTGTGCGGCTCTGCCGCGCTGCTGCTGTATCAGGTCGTCTACGGCAATCTGCGCCAGCTCGAACAACGCAATCTGGCCAATAACATCGCCCGCCTGGATGAGGCCTTGAATCAGCAGATGTACCACCTCGATCTGCTGACGCTTGACTGGAGTAATTGGGATGAAATGTACGAGTATGCGGCGTCGCCTAACCGCAAATTCGAGCAGTCCAATCTGAATCTGCGCGCGCTCCAGACGGCCAATTACAATGTGGTGGCGGTTCTGCGTCAGGATGGGCGTCCGATTGCCTATGCGCAGGTGGTGAATGGTACCTATCGGTTTGCCCGCGAATTGCCGGGCTGGGCTGCGGATTTCGCTAGCCACTATCTGACGGATAACTGGGGCGGCTGCGGATTCGTGCGCTGGAAGCAGCAATATCCGTTGCAGGTCTGCATGCGACCGATCAAAGCCAGTTCCACGCCAAAGAAAGCTAACGGCTGGTTGCTTACTGCGCGCGTTCTGGAAGAGGAAAAACTTGCTGCCCTGCAAAAAATCCTTAAGTATCCGCTTGAATTGCTGCGCGAGCCGACTGCGGGCGTGCAGTGGCAGGATGGGCCGTGGGATACGGGCGCGGTCGGAGTGCGTGAATCAGGGAGTTACCAGTATCAGGTTTTCCGTCGCATCGATGATTACCGCAAGCAGCCGTTGTTCTGGCTGCGGTTCGAGCAGAAACGCGAAAGCCTCGCCCGGATCGCGCCGGGTCTGGTCTGGATGGTGGCATGGGTTGGCGTCACCATGGCGGCGATTTTTCTGGGTTTGTATTTCTGGCTCAGGCGTTTGTTGGTATCGAGGCTCGCGGGCATCTCGGCGGCACTGCATCAGGCGTGCGAGAGGCGTGATTGGCAAATCACGGTGCCGCACCTCGGGGATGGCGACGAGATCGGACGGCTCGCGCGCGGCATCGCGCAGCTTTTCGGCGAAATGTCGGGAGGCCAGGTCGATCCTGCGATCCCGTATTCGAAGGATGACCTGACCGGCTTGCCGAGCCGGAATGCGTTTGATCAAATGCTGTCAACTTACTGGTCCGACAAGCGACGGCGGCAAGATATTGCGCTATTTCTGGTTTCGATCGACTGTTTCAAACGGTTCAATGATCGCTATGGGCATTTGGCTGGTGACAGGTTACTGGCCGATTTGGCGCGCGTGCTGAGGAAGGAATTGGCGCGTGACACGGACTTTGTCGCCCGTTATTCCGGTGGTGAGTTTGTCGTGATCCTGACGGATACCTATGCCGAGACCGCCAGAATTGTCGCCGAGCGAATGCGCGATGTCGTGCTCGAGCTTGCCGTCGAGCATGCGGATTCGCCGCTTGGTGTGGTGACGGTCAGTATCGGCCTGACTTATGTTCTCGCTGCGAGCGGGCTGTGCGCAAAAGATGTGCTTGCTGACGCGGACAGGGCGCTGCATGCGGCGAAGGCAACCGGCCACAACCAGATTGTGGTCAATTGATTTTCTGGGATAAGGATTAGATGGATCATACCGATTTGCTGGCGGCGACCCGAGCCGAGTTCATGACGCGGTTTTCCGTTGCACTTGATGAAGTGGTTCGCAGTAGCGCGCTGCGTGTTTTTGACAGGGCGGGAAATACGCAAAGCCAGCCGCTGGAGCGGTGCTATCTGGATTGCCGCACCGTATTGCTGAATCAGGATGCTGTGCTGAAGCGGCAAATCCTCGGCGCTATGGAGCAGTTGCTCGATCGCGGATTCCAGACTGCCTACAATGCGTTCCGGCCATCCTTCAGTAGCAGCACGAGCCTGGATTCCCTGTCCCTGGTTGATACCAGTACGCTGGAAGACGAACTGCATGTCGATGAATTGACGAAAAAACTTCGGTATGCCGCAGAAAATCCGCTACGGGATCTGAATATCCGGATTGCGCAGCTGTTCGGGCAAGAGGAGATTCGCGAGCGGGAAAATCCGTTCCGCCCGTATCTCTTGGCGCGCAGCATCGTCATCGCCCTTGAAAATATGGATATTTCATCCGAGTTGGTCCAGCTATTGAGCACACAGCTGGTGGAAGATTTCTCCGGCCACGTGTCGGGTATCTACGAAGCGATGAATGATCTTCTGGCGTCAAACGGTATTGCTGCACAACTGCGGCTGACGATCAAAAAAAGCGTGGATATATCGGCCGCCTCGTCGCCAATCCGGCAAGCTGACGAAGCCGGCCAAACTGTGCACCGTCCTGGTGTCGAGCCACCGGCTTCTGGTGTAGAGGTCGGTACCGGCATCGCGGCGCGCAGCAGCGCCGATGTGTTGGTCAACTGGGTGCTGAGTGCTTTGTCCTCCAGGCAGGCTGGAGATGACAGCGGATTTGCGGTCGGCGTTCCGACACTAGCTGATCGTACAGCATGGGCGTCGGCAGGCAACTCGGCTGGCGGCATGCTGCGCAGTTTCTTTTCCGGAAAGCTTCCGCATCTGGCGAGCGGGGCGGGTGCTACGGGGATGTTCCTGCCGAATCCGGCTTCTGATCTGCACGAGTCGATTCGCTCGCTCGTGCATCATGCTGCGCCTGAGGCGTCCGCGATGCTCGATCACGAGGGACGGGTGCGCAACCTGATTCTGGAGCGGCGGCAGGGGCTCGGCGCGCAAAGCCGGGATGCCGATGAACGGATGGTTATCGACATTGTCGCGATGTTGTTCGAATTTCTCTTGCGAGACGGCCAGGTCCCAGCAGAAGTCCGTGCCCAGCTTGGCCGGCTGCAGTTCCTGGTTCTCAAGGTCGCCTTGCGCGACTCGACGCTTTTTTCGCAGAAAAATCATCCGCTACGCGTGCTGATCAATCGCATTGGCGCGGTGGCTCTCGGGTTGCAGCAGACAGATCCGGACGGAGAGCGTGTTTCTTCCGAGATCTGTCGCATTGTCGATGCGCTTTTGTCCGAGTTTAATGGCGACATTACGCTGTTTGTTCGCAAGCTTGACGAATTCGACCAGTTTGTCGCCCGGGAACTGCTGGTCGCGCAGAAAATTGAACGTGCTGCCCGGGCGCTCGAGATCGCACAGAATCGCACGCGGCAGTTTGTTCATGTCAGCGGCATGCTGGCTGACGCGCTCGCCGAGATCAAGATCGACGATTACCTGAAGGACTTTTTGCTCAATGCCTGGGCCCGCGTGATCGAACGGGCGGGCCGCAGCGATGCCCAGCTTGAGCAGCGCATGCGTCGTGTGGCGCCGGATCTGGTCTGGAGCGTGATACCCAAAACCTCTGAGCAGGAACGCAGCCGCCTGTTTGGCCTGATTCCCAGCCTGCTGGAGTCCATCCGTGCCGGACTAGTGCTGATCGGCTGGACGGTTCAGCAGCAGGGTGAACTGATCGACTGGCTGATTGACTCTCACCGCTACGCATTGCGCGCTGGCAATCTGGGCGTGCATGTTCCGCCGACTTCCTTCTTTTATGCAAGCTTCGAGCGTTTCGTCAATACTTCGGAAGGCTTGCCGCCAGAGTCCGTGGTGGCCTGGAGCCGGCTCGACGATGCGCTGCTCAATGAAGCCATCGATGAGACAGATGCTGAGCTGGTCACGCTCGACTGTGTATGCAGTCTCGATATTGGCGAACTGATGGCCGGAGCGCAAGCCAGAGGGGGCGCTGACGAGGATGAGCTCCGAGAGCGGCTGCGTGCAGGCGTGGCGATCGAATTTCTCTTGGGGAACGAACCGGTTCGCGCGCATCTGAGTTGGATCTGCCGCGACTTTGCGAACATGGTGATTGCCATCGAAGGCAAGGCTGCACCGGTGATGCTCAGTATGGAGGTTTTCCGCAACCTGCTGGCGACTGGCAAGCTGCGTTTCCTTGAGCAAGCGTTGTTGTTTGAGCGGGCGCTACAGGCGCTGTTCGAATCGGCCGACAGGCTCGATCGGAGCAAAGCGGATGCGCTCGGTTCCGTCGTGGCCTGACGGATGTGTCACCTGTCTGTCAGCGCTGCGGCGGTGAATGCGACATCCACACTTTCGTTATTGTTTATAATTTGTTGATTTATATGATGTTTTTGTTTTTAGTGGAAACGCCGGCGCTTGCCGGCGTTTCCATTTGGGGGTGTTTGCCGGGAAGGTCAGTACATGTGCAGCCCGCCGTTGATCGCGACATTCGAGCCGGTGATGAATGCGGCAGAGTCGCTGGCGAGATAGGCAACCAGGTCGGCGATTTCCTCGGGCTTGCCCAGCCGGCCGACCGGGATCGTCGCGATGATCTGGTTGCGCACCTCTTCCTTGATCGCCATGACCATGTCGGTGCCGATGTAGCCGGGGCTGATCGTGTTGACCGTCACGCCCTTTCTGGCGACTTCCTGCGCGAGTGCCTTGGTAAAGCCGTGCATGCCGGCCTTGGCGGCGGAGTAGTTGGTCTGGCCAAACTGGCCTTTCTGGCCGTTCACCGACGACATGTTGATGATGCGGCCCCAGCCGCGCTCACACATCGCTTCGCAGAACTGCTTGCTGATGTTGTAGACCGAATCGAGGTTGGTGCCGAGCACGGCATCCCAGTCGAGCTTCGAGAGTTTCTTGAATACCGCGTCGCGCGTGATGCCCGCGTTGTTGACCAGGACGTCGACAGGGCCGACTTCGGTCGTGATTTGTTCGGCCATACGCGCGCACTGCTCGAAATCGGTGACGTCGCAGACATAGACCTTGAAGTCGTAGCCGTGGGTTTTCATGTCGGCGATCCAGGCATTTGCGCGTTCGGCCTGGATGTCGCAGGTCACGACCGTATGTCCGGTGTCGGCCAGTTTTTTGCAGATGGCGGTTCCGATGCCGCCGATGCCGCCGGTGACGAGTGCAACTCGTTTCATGGATGGGCTCCTTTCTGGTTTCTAGTGACTGTCGCGATGGGTTGTGCGATCTTTCAAAGAATAGACTCGGCGACCGGATTTGTCAGGTTTTTGCCGGCGAGATCCTGCCTGCCGCCGGTCGGGGATACTGTCAGACACAAGCTTAAGTGTTTGTCTAGAATTGAGCCGAAGGGGCGGCTCGGATAAAATACCGAATTCCAACCTTCGGCATTCGCCATGACCAAGTATATTTTCGTGACAGGCGGGGTAGTGTCCTCGCTGGGCAAGGGTATTGCCGCAGCTTCGCTGGCCGCCATTCTTGAATCCCGCGGGCTCAAGGTCACCATGATGAAGCTCGATCCGTACATCAACGTTGATCCGGGCACAATGAGTCCATTCCAGCATGGCGAAGTCTTTGTGACCGAAGATGGCGCCGAGACCGACCTGGATCTGGGCCATTACGAGCGCTTCATCTCTTCAAAAATGAGCAAGCGCAACAACTTCACGACCGGCCAGGTCTATGAGTCGGTGATCCGCAAGGAACGTCGCGGCGATTATCTCGGCAAGACCGTGCAGGTGATCCCGCACATCACTGACGAGATCAAGCAGAACATCAAGCAGGGTGCCGGCGCGGCCGATGTGGCCGTGGTCGAGGTCGGCGGCACGGTCGGCGATATCGAGTCGCTGCCTTTCCTTGAGGCGATCCGCCAGATGGGCGTGACGCTGGGCAAGGAAAATACCTGCTTCGTGCATCTGTCCTATGTGCCGTATATTGCGGCAGCCGGCGAAATCAAGACCAAGCCGACTCAGCACAGCGTGAAGGAATTGCGCGAAATCGGCATCCAGCCGGACGTGCTTATCTGTCGCGCTGACCGCGTGGTGCCGGATGAAGAGCGCAAGAAAATCGCGCTGTTCACGAATGTTCAGGAAAAGGCCGTGATTTCCTGCCCGGACATGGACAGCATCTACAAGATTCCGCGTGTGCTGTCCGATCAGGGCATTGACGACATCATCTGTCGCCAGTGGCATCTGGACATCCCGAAGGCCAATCTGGCGGTCTGGGATCGCATCGTCGATGCGATCGACCATCCGCAGCAGACCGTCAATATTGCGATGGTTGGCAAGTATGTCGATCTGACCGAATCGTACAAGTCGCTGATCGAGGCGCTCAAGCATGCCGGCATCCATACCGGCAGCGAAGTGAAGATCACGTTTGTCGATTCCGAGGCGCTTGAGACCGAAGGCACTGCTTGTCTGACGAACATGGATGCAATTTTGGTTCCGGGCGGCTTTGGCAAGCGCGGCGTCGAAGGCAAGATCAAGGCAGTGCGTTTTGCCCGTGAGAACAACATTCCGTATCTCGGTATTTGCCTCGGCATGCAGATTGCGCTGATCGAGTATGCGCGCGACCTGGCCGGAATGACCGGCGCGAACTCGACCGAGTTTGACCTTGAGACCAGCTATCCGGTTGTGGCGCTGATCGACGAGTGGGTCAATCACGACGGCAAAATCGAAAAACGCGACGAAAACTCGAACATGGGCGGAACGATGCGCCTCGGTGCTCAGGAATGCCGCCTTGCCGACGACTCGCTCGCGGCCCGGATCTACGGTTCTGAAGTGATTTCCGAGCGCCATCGTCATCGCTATGAAGTCAACAACCATTATCTTGCTCGTCTGGAAAAGGCGGGGCTCAGGATCAGCGGCAAGTCCGCCGGTGCCGAGCAGTTGGTGGAAACGATCGAACTGCCGGATCATCGCTGGTTCTTCGCCTGTCAGTTCCATCCGGAATTCACATCGACCCCGCGCGATGGCCATCCGCTGTTCAAGTCCTTTGTCGAGGCGGCGATCGCCTATGCGAAGGAAAACGGTCGCGAAGGACTGTCCTGCTAAACCAGTGAGGGGAGATGCAAGACGTTCACTCGTTGCATCTCCCGCCTCATTCCCTCACGGAGTCAGAATGAAACTTTGCGGATTTGAAGTTGGTCTCGACAAGCCATTTTTTCTGATCGCGGGTCCTTGCGTGATCGAGAGCGAGCAAATGGCGCTCGATATCGCAGGACAGATGAAAGAGATCGCTGATGCGCTGGCGATCCCGTACATTTTCAAGGCGAGTTACGACAAGGCCAACCGGTCGTCAGGCAAGTCTTTCCGTGGCCTGGGTATGGACAAAGGGCTCGAGATCCTGGCGCGGATCAGGCGCGAAATTAGCGTTCCGGTGCTGACCGATGTGCACGGCGAGGACGAGATTGCTGCCGTTGCTGCTGTGGTCGATGTGCTGCAGACGCCAGCCTTTTTGTGTCGCCAGACCGATTTTATCCATGCGGTCGCATCCTGCGGCAAGCCGGTCAATATCAAGAAGGGCCAGTTCATGGCGCCAGGCGACATGAAGAATGTCGTCGACAAGGCGCGCGAGGCCAACGGCGGCGCGGATACGATCATGGTCTGCGAGCGCGGCGCGTCTTTCGGTTACAACAATCTGGTCAGCGATATGCGCAGTCTTGCGATCATGCGCGAAACCGCTTGCCCGGTTGTTTTCGATGCCACGCACTCGGTGCAGTTGCCGGGCGGGCAGGGGGCGTGCTCGGGTGGCCAGCGCGAGTTCGTTCCGGTGCTTGCGCGCGCAGCGGTGGCTGCCGGTATTTCCGGCTTGTTCATGGAAACGCATCCGGATCCGGCCAAAGCCTTGTCCGATGGCCCGAATGCCTGGCCGCTGCCGAAAATGCGCGAGCTGCTGACCGTGCTGAAGGCGCTCGATGCGGTTGTAAAATCAGATTCATTGATTGAGCGCACGCTTTGAGCGCGCAATCTGTGTTACTTTCCTACGCTTAAATTTTGTAGCTTGCTTTAACTTTACTACTTGAGGATTTGCAAATGAGTGCAATCGTTGAAGTTATCGCCCGTGAGATCCTGGATTCCCGCGGCAACCCGACTGTCGAAGCCGACGTGCTGCTCGAATCCGGCGTGATGGGCCGTGCAGCGGTTCCGTCCGGCGCTTCCACTGGCGAGCGCGAAGCGCTGGAGCTGCGCGATGGCGACAAGTCGCGTTATCTGGGCAAGGGCGTGCTGAAGGCTGTTGAAAACATCAACACCGAAATTTGCGAAGCGATCATCGGCCTCGATGCCGCTGAACAGTCCTTCATCGACAGGGCCATGATTGATCTGGATGGCACCGAAGACAAGGGCCGCCTCGGCGCCAATGCAATCCTCGCTGTTTCTATGGCTGTCGCCAAGGCTGCTGCTGAAGAAGCCGGCCTGCCGCTGTATCGCTATATCGGCGGCTCCGGCCCGATGGCCCTGCCGGTTCCGATGATGAACGTTATCAACGGTGGCGAACACGCGAACAACAGCCTGGACTTCCAGGAACTGATGATTATCCCGGTAGGCGCTCCGACTTTCCGTGAAGCGCTGCGTATGGGCGCAGAAGTGTTCCACAACCTGAAGAAGATTCTGCACGACAAGCACATGCCGACGACCGTCGGCGACGAAGGCGGCTTCGCTCCGAACGTCGCCAACGCCGAAGAAGCGCTGGAAATGATCATCGCTGCCGTGACCAAGGCAGGCTACAAGCCGGGCGAAGATGTCTGCATCGGTCTGGACTGCGCCGCTTCCGAATTCTTCGAAAAGGATACCGGCCTTTACTATTACAAGAAGGGTGATGGCCGCAAGCTGACAGCCGAACAGCAGGTCGACTATCTGGCCAGTCTGACCGAGAAGTTCCCGATCGTGACGATCGAAGACGGCATGGGCGAGCGTGACTGGGCGGGCTGGAAGGTGCTGACCGACCGCCTTGGCGATAAGGTTCAACTGGTCGGTGACGACCTGTTCGTGACCAACGCCAAGATTCTGGCGGAAGGCATCGAAAAGGGCATCTGCAACTCGATCCTGATCAAGGTTAATCAGATCGGTTCGCTGTCCGAAACCCTGCAAGCTGTCGATCTGGCCAAGCGCAACCGTTACACTTCGGTCATGAGCCACCGCTCCGGCGAAACCGAAGACAGCACGATCGCCGATCTGGCGGTTGCCACCAACTGCATGCAGATCAAGACTGGTTCGCTGAGCCGTTCCGACCGCATGGCCAAGTACAACCAACTGCTGCGTATCGAAGAAGAACTCGGCGATGCTGCTTACTATCCTGGCAAGGCTGCTTTCTACCAGATCAAGCGCTGATCTGTCGGTAAATAGCCAAATCAGGTAAGATCGAAAACCGGAGCTTCGGCTCCGGTTTTCTTTTTTTTTGATACCTGACCATGCGCCTGCTTGCCCTGTTTCTCGCTATCCTGATCGCTGCATTGCAATGGCCCCTGTGGGTCGGCAAGGGCGGTTGGCTGCGCGTCTGGCAGCTTGATCAGCAGGTCGCCGAACGCCGAGTCCAGAACGAGAAACTGCAGCAGCGCAACGAAGCGCTCGAGCCAGAAGTGCGCGACCTGAAGACCGGCACCGACGCGATCGAAGAACGTGCCCGCAACGAACTGGGTATGGTTAAACAGGACGAAGTGTTTTTCCAGATCCTGGATCGGCACAAGCCAGCAGTGACGCACCCCTTGTCCGCTAGTCAGGCGGCAGCTGCCTCAGTTGCAGTATCTTCAGTAAATTGACCGTTTATGTTGTAACTTATTGATTAATATAATATTTTTATCATTTCCCTGTCTTGGCAAGTTTATCCGGGATCGCTAGACGTCAATCAGGAGAGGTTCGATGCACATTCCAGATGAAATGCTCAGTGGCGCGGTCTGCCCTGTCGGCGCGCTGATGGCCGTAGCAGGTTTGGCTTTTGCCGCGTGTGCGGCGAGCAGGGAAGGGAAAAGACCGTCTCCGTTGCGTTTTGCGGCGGTGGCGGCACTGGTGTTTGCCGGCCAGATGGTCAATTTCCCGGTGCTTTCCGGCACTTCGGGTCACCTGTTGGGCGGCGCGCTGGCGAGCAGTCTGCTGGGAGTTCCGTTCGGCGTGTTTGCTGTTGCGCTGGTCGTGACGTTACAGGCGCTCATATTCGCTGATGGCGGCCTGCTGGTGCTGGGGGCGAATATCTTCAACATGGCGCTGATCGGTGCGGGTCTTGGCGGTCTGTTGCAGACTTGGCTGCGGGCTTCAGGGCTTAGTCGGTTCGTTTCAATCGCACTGGCGAGCGGGTTGTCGGTGCCCTTGGCTGCGTTTGCCTGCAGCCTGGAACTGGCGGCCAGTGGCACGATTCCTGCGGACGAGGTGTTGCCTGCGATGCTTGGCGTGCATGTGCTGATCGGCGCAGGTGAGGCGGCAATTACCGTTGTGATGGTCGGCCTGCTTGACCGCGAACATCTGGCCCGCACACGCTGGAATGCGACGGCGCCATTGCTGGCAGCGCTGTTGATTGTCGTCGGACTCAGCCCGTTTGCCAGTCGCTACCCTGACGGGCTTGAATGGGTGGCGCAACGGTACGGTTTTTTGCAGGAAGGTGTGGCGTTTTTTGCTGCGCCGTTTGCCGATTATGAAGTGGCGCTGATCAGTCAGCCGACCATTTCCGGTATCGTGGCCGGATTGGCGGGCGTCGCGCTGACGACGCTGCTTGCTTGGGGGGGCTGCAAGATTCGGGCAGCCCTAGTCGACGCGGAATGCGACATCGCCTGAATTGAGGTTACCCGCAGATTTTGGATACCAAGCGTAGCCAGATAAACTGGCATGCGGAGGTTCCGATGTACAAAATTCCACGACAAAGCTACCCCACCGAGTACAAGCAAGAAGCCGTTTGGCAGGTCGAAGTTGAAGGCAAGTCCCCCGCGCAGATTGCTCGCGATCTGGGGATTGCCGAGCAAACCTTGAGTAACTGGCGCAAGGCCAGCGCCGGACTGTCACACTGACTGTCGGATGCGCAGTTGCTGACACTGGTGCGTAACACATTTGCGGAATTCGATGGCGCCGGGTGCACCGAGAATTTATCGCGAATTGAAGGCGAAGCGGTATCCCGTCAGCCAGGCGCGTATCCGGCGTTTGATGCAACGGGCTGGATTGAAGGCACGCCACAAGCGGCGCTACAAGGTTACGACCGACAGCAAGTACAGCCTGCTGGTCGCAATCAACCTGCTGAATCGCCAGTTTGACGTAGCCCATGAGCCGGAAAGGCAACTGCTGGGATAACGCTCCGATGGAAAGCTTCTTCAACAGTCTGAAGAGCGAGTGGGTATTCCACCGTCGCTATGCAGACTGTGCAGAAGCCAAGGCAGACCTCGTTGATTACATTGAGGTGTTTTGCAATCGCAAGCGGCAGCATTCCTCGCTGAATTACCAATCACCGGCAGTGCATTATACTGCCTGGCTGGAGCGGAAAGACTGGCCGCATACCGCTACCTTGGTAGCCGGAAAACGCGGGTAACCTCAATTTCAGACTACCTCACCTTATCGGTAAACCAAGACGGGAATCTTGGAATGTGTGAGCACTTTGTTGGTCTCACTGCCTAACAGCAGGGCAGTGACACCGCGTCGACCATGCGAAGCCATGAAAATCAGGTCGCAGCCCTTGGACTCGGCAGCCTGGATGATCAGTGCAGCAGGTCGGTCGCCGACCAGCACCAACTGTTGACTTTCCACCTCCGCCGCCTGGGCCTGTTGCTGGGCTGCGTTCAAGATGTCGTGGGCGGCTGCGTCCAACCGCGCATGCACTTCTTGTTCGAGATGAGGGTCGCCGAGGGCGCCCATGCCCACATAGGCGGCCGGGGCGTCCGGCTCTGCATAGAAGAACGTGATGCGGGCACCCGTTTCCTTGGCGAAAGACACAGCCCGCGCGACGGCGTCTTGTGACAAGGGTGACCCATCGGTCGGAACCAGTAAATGCTTGAACATGAAAAATCCTTGAAAGGGTTGGTGTGGGTTCAATGGCCGCCTGCGCCAGGCTCAATCGTGCGCGTGGGTTTTGGTGCGATCCAGATGATGGATGCGGCGATAAAAAACATCACGGCGATGCCGGTCATGACCTGGTTGGTCGACAACATGCCGCTTTGCGAAGTGAGCAGGTAGTCCACCGCCTGGTTGGCCGCATCGGTTGGTGCCCCCGATTGAATCAGCATGTCGCGCACGCTGCCGTCGCGGTCGGTCAAGCCCACCAGTTCTGCATGGTTGCGCGTGGTCTGGTTGGACCACACCGTCGTGACCACCGAAGTGGCAAAGGCTCCCGAGAGTGTGCGCAGGAAATTCATCAGGCCGGCGGCCGAATCCATCTCGCGTTCTTCCACACAGCCCAGGGCGATGCCCGTGGTCGGAATGAAGAAAAACGGCAGCGCAAACCCCATTACCGCCAGCGGAATGGCAATGTCCCAGAAAGCCATGTCGCTGTTGGCGATGGTGCGCCACAGCGTTACCAGGCCCATCCAGAGCACGCCAAAGAACACCAGCGCCCGCGGGTCGCGCTTGCTGTTGGCTACCAAGGGTGCAACGAGCAGCGCAGTGACACCCGTCCAGGCGGTGGCCAAACCCGCGTCGGTGGCGGTGTAGCCCATGAAGCTCTGCAGCCACAAGGGTGTAAGCACACTAACGGCAAAGAAAGCAGCATAAGCCACGCTGACGGTGAGCACAGAGGCGTTGAAGCCACGGTGGCGGAACACGCGCAGGTCCACCACCGGGTGCTTTTCATGCAACTCCCCGACCAGGAAGGCGGCAAAGCCCACCACCGCCACGATGGTCAGCCCGATGATCTGGTTGGAGGCAAACCAGTCGAGGTTCTTGCCTTCGTCCAGCACCAGCTGCAACGCGGCCACCCAGACGATAAGCAGCACCAGACCAACCACATCAAACGGGTTGCGCACGGCAGGGTCCTGCAGGTGCCTGAGCAGCTTCCAGGCGCCAAGGCCAAAACCGATAGCGATGGGGGCGTTGATCAGGAATACCCAGTTCCAGGTGTAGTCGTCCACCAGCCAGCCCCCCAGAATGGGGCCCACCACCGGCGCGACCAGCGTCGTAATCGACCAGAGGCCGATGGCTGTGCCTGCCTTTTCCTTCGGGAAGATGCGCAGCATCAGAGTCTGCGACAGCGGCATCAGCGGGCCGCCGCTGAGGCCCTGGAACACGCGCGCCAACACCAGCAAACCGATTGAGTTGGAAATTCCGCATAGGATAGAGAACACCCCGAACAGAATCATGGACCAGACGAACACGCGCAAGGAACCAAAGCGCGCGGCAAACCAGCCCGTCAGCGGCACGGTGATAGCCTCGCCCACGGCGTAGGAGGTGATGACCCAGGTGCCCTGACTGGCTGCTGCACCCAATGCGCCGGCGATGCTGGGCACCGCCACGTTGGCGATCGTCATGTTGAGAACGGCAATGAAGTTGGCGGCCGCCAGCATCAGGGCGGCCATCAGCAACATGCCCCCCGTCAGCGGCGACTCAGGCCCATCCCGTCCGATGGCGCCCGGCGGCGCCGCGTTAACAGCTTGGCTCATAGTGCGTCTCGTTTACTGTTGAGCGCCGCGGGTGTCGATTTCAGCACTCATCGACAGGCCGACTTTCAGCGGGTGGGCTTCCAATTCTTTGGGGGCGAGCTGGATGCGCACGGGCAGGCGTTGCACAACCTTGATCCAGTTGCCCGTGGCGTTTTGGGCCGGAATGGCGGCAAAGGCCGAACCGGCCCCCCCCGAGAAGCCAGCCACGACACCGTGGTAGGTCACATCTTTGCCGTAGATGTCGGCGTGCAGCTTGACAGGCTGGCCGACCTTGACCTTGGCTAGCTGCACTTCCTTGAAGTTGGCGTCCACATACATCTCATTGACGGGCACAACAGCCATCAACGGCATGCCGATTTGCACGCGTTGGCCCACTTGTACTTGGCGGCGGGCCACCACGCCGTTCACTGGCGCGATGAGGGTTGTGCGACTCAGGTCTACCTTGGCTTGATCCAGGCGAGCGCGGGCGGCCACGACATCCGGGTGGTTATCCACAGTGGTGTTGGCGATCAGGGCAGCGTTGGCTTCCTTGGCCGCAGTGGCGGCTTTGAGGTTGGCGTTCACCTGTGCGGCGCTGGCCTTGGCTGCAGCCAGATTGGCAGTGGCGGCGTCGAACGCGTTTTTGGCGCGGGTCAACTCGTCGCCCGACACGGAACCTGACCCGACCAGTGCCTGGCGTCGCTTGAGGTCCACTTGGGCGCGTTCGAAGTCCGCCTGTGCCGCGGCCAATTGGGCGGTGGCGCGTTGGCCGTCGGCTTCGCGAGCGTTTATTTGGGCGCTGAGGTTGCTGTCGGTGGCAACCAGGCTTTTCACACGGCGAATGGCACGGCTCAATTCGGCTTCGGCCTGGGTTAGGGCAAGTTTGGCATCTGTCGGGTCGATCTGCAGCAGCACATCGCCCTTTTTCACAGACTGGGTGTCCCTGGCTTTCACATCCAGCACGGTGCCGCCGATGGCGGGGGTGATGGCAGCCACTTCTACCGCTGCATAGGCGTTGTCGGTGAATACAAAACGGGATGCGAACAAAATCCAGTAAGCGGTGAAGGCGACGGCGCTCAGGACGACGATGCCTGCCAGGGCCGCCAGGCGCTTGTTGCGGCGTTGCTTGAGCTGCTGGTCGGCGATGTTTTGTGCAATGTTGGTGGTTTGATCAGACACGGCAGATTCCTGTGTTCGGTGTGTGTGGCTTAACGCGTAGTGTGGGAGGTGGAAGAGGCGGTTTGGTAGCCGCCCAGGGCACGGTTGAGCGCGATGTCCAGCGTGAAAGACTGAGCGCGCAAGTTGGTTTGCTGGCCTAAGCTGTTGAGCAGATTGTCTTCGGCAGCCAGCACTTCCAGGTAAGAGGCCAATCCGCCCTCATATCGGCTGCATGCGACGCGGTGGGATTCCGCAGCGGCATCCACGGCTTCCTGTGCCTTATCAAGGCGCGGGCCCAGGGCTTTCTGGCTAATCGCCGCGTCGGCCACGTCCTGCAGGGCTCGGGCCACAGCGGCGTCATATTGAGCGACGCTTTCAGCGTAGGCGGCTTTCGCACCGCGCAGCTCACCTCGCAGACGGCTGCCATTAAAGATCGGCAAGGAAATGGCTGGCCCCACGCTGCCTATGCTGGAGCCACCCTTGCCTAGCAAATCCAGCCCCAGGGATTGCACGCCAATGAAAGCGGACAAGTTGACGTTGGGATAAAACTCGGCCTGCTTTTGCTTGATGCGGCTGGATTGGGCTTGCGCAATCAACCGCGCTGCCACCACATCGGGCCGGCGCCCCAGCAGATCGGCCGACAGTTGCCCGGGCAGGCCAAATGCCCTGTCCAGTTTCAGTTGCGGTGGCTTAATTGCCAAGCCCCGGTCCGGGCCTTTACCCAGCAGGACAGCCAAACGGTTGCGCTGCAGGGCGATCTGCTCATCTACCGCCAACAGGGCGCCTTCGGTGGCGGCGCGGCCGGAATCAGCGGCGCGTACGCTGCCCCGCGTTTCCAGACCATTGGCGTACCGTTCGGCAAACAACTGAGCGGTTTTGCTGCGAATGGCCACCGACTGTAAAGCCAGTTCGCGGGTTGCAAACAAGCGGCTCAGCTCGGCGTAGTTGGCTGCAATGCCACTGGCCAGCATAAGGCGCGCCTGCGCCAGCTCTGCGCGGCGTGCTTCCAACTCAGAAGTGGCTGCCGACAGACCCGCACTATTCTTGCCCCAGAAGTCCAGCTCCCAACGGAAATCGAGGGTAGCGCGTCCGTAGTCGTTCCAGCCTTCAGTCGCGGAGGTACGAGGGATCAGGTGGTTGTAGCTCAGTTTGTCGATGCTGATGTTGGTGTTGGCGCTTACTTGTGGCTTCATGGTGGAGCCGGCCACTTGAGCGAGGGCTTCTGCCCGTTGCAGACGAGCGCTGGCTGTCCGCAGGTCGGGTGAGTCCTGCAAGGCTTCATCGATCAGCTCATTCATCTGGCGATCGCCGTAAGCGATCCACCATTGATCCGCTGGCCACCGGGCCTGAGGCGCCCGAAATGATTCAGCAGTGGCAAAGGCGTCCGGCGATTTGATCTGGGGCAGTGCCTGCGATTCGGGCAGCTGGGCGCAACCTGCGGCCAGCAACGCCGCACTCAGTACGGTCATGGGTAAATGCACCCGGCGCAGATTCAATAACAGCAGAGGGTTTGGTTTCAACATCCGGACTCCATAAACAAACCGATTGGTTTTGTAATGATTGGCATTTTAAGGGACATTCTTGATAAAATGAACCACTCGGTTTACAAAAAAGGCAGCTTGACATGAGAACCAAAACCGAAGCAAAACGCCAAGCCATCCTGCAAGCGGCGGCGGAGGTGTTCAGGGAGTCTGGCTTTGACCGAAGCTCAATGTCGGACATCCGCGAACGCGCAGCTTGCTCTAAGCCGACGCTTTACAGCTATTTCGCGTCGAAGGAGGAGTTGTTTTCAGTAGTGGTCTTTGAGGCAACCGAACAGGAATTTCAGGCCACCCTGCTTGCGCTGGACGCGGACCAAGAAGACATCACTCAAGCGCTGGCCAGTTTTGGGCGGCAGCTTTTGTCGTTGCTGTATTCACCGCAAGTTCAAGCGGTGCGTCGCATGCTGATGGCGCATGCAGATGGCTCTGGTTTAGGGAGAAAGTGTTACGAGAGGGGCCCAGTGCGCAGCGAGGCCGCAGTTGCCGCCTTCTTGCAACAGGCCATGGATCAGGGCAAGTTGCGGCAGGCAAATCCGCATATTGCCGCCCTGCATTTCAAGGGATTGATTGAAGCTGAATGGATCGAACCGTTCCTGTTTCAGTCTTTAGCGGCGCCGCCCAGCGAAGATGAAACCCGCATAGCTGTGACGCGTGCATTGAACGTGTTTATGGCAGCGTATGGCCCGTGAATTCAAAAAGTAAGTGATTAGGCATCAGTTGCGCTGATCGGTGCGGGCATGCAGGTGAAGACCCCGCGATGAAGTGCATCGACAGCATGGGCTGTGACATGTTGGCTGTTATTGGGGTGGTTGGCTCGAAAAGATCTGCGCCCTCTGCTGAGGGGTGATTGAATAAAATCAAAGACTTGCCGAGTTTGTGTAAGAATTTCGCTGCGGAGGGGGTTGACGGTTTTGAGGGGGGTGGGTATAGTTCGGCCTCTCTGCTGCAGACGCAGCGAAGTTTGAAGCGCGAAGGGCTGATTTTACAAGGCTTTTTGGGTTTTGAGCAACGATCTTTAACAGCATACAACCGATGAGTG